>Ga0153959_1000379_pt1 | contig 21735 bp, 23 predicted proteins | sample TSFL043MetaG_FD_104685 | JGI IMG/M metagenome (GOLD analysis project Ga0153959, IMG submission 104685) | Attine ant fungus gardens microbial communities from Florida, USA - TSFL043 MetaG | ecosystem: Host-associated > Fungi > Mycelium > Unclassified | place: USA: Florida, Wekiwa Springs...
CATAGTCTGAGGATTAGACCTCAGACTTAACAACATCTTTTGTTGCTAAACTACTTCGCATTTTTGAGCCTTTTGAAGACCACTCTTGCAAATCACAAACTAGTAAGTAACCATTTGTGATATGTCGATCATGGTGATCAACATACCAAGGACAATAAGAGTAAGTGTGCTTGGAACCGAGGTAGTTAGGAGCTGGTAGTGATCAACAAGTTCTAGTGTAACAATTGAAGTTTTAGTTGGGTAACCTTAACCTCACTTGCACTCTAAGTCAGAGTTGACAAAGAGAACTTGTTAGAGTCCTCACTAATTTGTTGTACACTACTTATACATATTTAAGTATTTATCCATATTTACTGATCCAAGATCATTACATAATTAATTCAAAAAGAAAATAAAAAGAAAAATAAATAATAACTTAGGGGAAATTGGCAATTCATGACATCAAGGGTGGACTAGCCATTCTGGCCTTTCCAATACCCTGAAGATATACTCTACCCCTGGTGGGCCCTAGTTCTGATACATAGTATGTTACTTGAAATTTCACACTGGACAAAGTCCATAGTATTGGAAAATTGGTATTATACATGTTCAGATGGAGTGACTGCTTGTGCATTTCTGATATGCACCTGTGAGAGCTACACTTAACAATGACAAGGTTAATATTCACATACTGATATTTGTCAGGAGACCTATCCACACAGGTCATCATCACAATGAGAACTCATAATTTTTTGGTAGTGCACCAGAATTCATTTGTGTTTAGAAACAAATACAATCACAGTCCAGCTTCACCTCTGCTGGTCCACAACCCACCACAAACACATCTCAGTGTCCACATCTTTTTCCAGACCCTCCATCTTTCAGACAGGAACCCTGAAGACTGCAAATCAAGCGACACATTGGATGATCCACCACATCTTGAACAAATCAGGTAAGGATCACTCGCCAATACGATGCCTTTTGTTACAGTGTCTTCGCACCGAGATTGATGTTTCTCAAGAACCCCCTGAATGCTGAGATTTACCCCTGTCCCTATGAGATCCTCTGCTTTGATGAATAATGTTGCCTTGTGTACTATGCCTGGCGTTTCGGCAATCTGTTTGAGGTAAGAGTAAAGTGCTGGAGTTGGTTGACAGGATGCCAGGGCAGTATGGCAGTCTCCTTCTGTTTGAATCGATATTTACTTATTTTCAAAGAAGAAATATACCCGTACGTACGCTGCAAGGCTTCCACACTTTGGACGCTCGAATCCAAAACAATTTCAAGTCTCTCTAAATCTAATCCCGAGCATTCGATCATATCAATCAACACATCTTTCGCGATTTGTGATTTCTCCATCTTGGCAGATGACATTTTGAGGAACTGATAGTATCTCCTGACATGTTTCAAAACATTTATCAAGTTTTGCAGAGCAAAGGGATGCACAAGGTGGAGCAAAGTTGGAGGGATTTCCCAGGCTTCTTCTAGAATGCGGATCGGAATGCTTCATAACCAAAGGACATGGTCAGCTTACCTGTAACTGGGCCGAAAAGTTCATCCTGAGATTCTTGGACTGTGTCAATATGATCCGGAACGTCACAAAGTAGGAGGCATTCTTTCATAACATTTTCAAGTAGGGTGACTATCCAGTTTGTTAGTCCTGTCAACTGCCATACAGCGTCTTATATTCATCATGTCAGTACAGATACTCAAGATAAGAGCACAACTTCACCGACCCAAGTCGTACGAGTCTCCTTCTGCACAATTGTCGAAAACCATATTGCAGGCAGCAACTGAACACAGATCGTGAGCTGTACGCCATTTAGCTGTTAGTAGCTCTTTCAACTGGAGGTCCTTGGCCCATTCTGCACGTTTCCTGGCCACAATGCCTTAACCAGTGCACCGACAATCTAGAGGGTGACAAAATCCTCACCGATAGGTTTCTACAGCAACACCCAATATATCCCAGGTCATGCCATGCTTCAAACCATTATCATGAGTGTCCAGGGTGATCATTGTACCACTTAAAGTTGATACGACCTCATCCAATGATATAGATGACATAGACAAACAATGACATATATCTGAGGGACTCTTTCGGCCCAAAAGGCATAGCACAAGTGGATAAATTAACGATGAGCCTCGATTGATAAAGGGTCATAAATTTTCGAGATTGCCAAGGACGTATATTAGAACTCACCAGTCTGGCTTTGGCGCAAGGGAAAAAAGTGAACTCCTGTTATGGGTTGTGGTGAAGAGAGGGAGGTCGTATAGAACAGAATACCATTCGGCGAAGGAATTCCGTGCAGAGGTACTGTGCAGTGTGAAATTTCAGGACTGTTGATGAATCGAAGGCTTACAATTTTTTCCAGCGCTACTCAGAGGTACATGTATGACAGATGGCGCCCAGCCCTCTTTATCCTTGAGGTCTGGCCTGTCAAAAGTAAGCTTAATCAAGAGGATATTGCGGGAAAGGGAAAGTATTACAAGTTGAGCATCTGAAGCTTCCCTGCTGCAATCTTCTTTCGTTTCTTCCAACTATTCCATTGCCCAGAAGTGTCGAGCATTACCACAGGTAAAACATTTTCTTTAAGATGCGGAGGACATGAGATGATATAGGCCATAACGTTGGACGGAAAAGATCGTGTGGCTTCGAGCTGATATGCCTGACCATAGTAGATCAATGTCTGTCTCAGTCAACGAGGTACTGAAAGCTCACAAATGTATTTTTACCATTAGCTGAAGACCTGTGGCTCATGGAGTAGATGGTAAGTTGAGATTTGGGCGTAGTCGCATCTATAATGTTCACCGTCAACAAGCTAGGAAAGGAGTCAAAACAAAAAACCACGAACACCCTTCAAAGTCTAGATAGCTGAAAATTAGGTATAATTTTCCCTTGTCGCCTATTATGGGACAACTCAGAAAATCAATCTTTACCAAGCTAACATCTGGTATCGGTATCGGAGTGAGAGGTTGCGCAAAGATCACTTTGATTAAGAGGTTATTTCCAGGGTATAAGATAGATGATAGCAAAGAATTCACTCATCGAAGAAATGTCTGGGCGCAGGTAGACTTGAGTTATTTCTATTATGCAGTCATCATTCCTCGAGTCCCATTCATCTTTTTTGGGATCGACAGAAACGGTAAGGTCCATTGTGTCGAAGGGCGTATTGTATGTCGCCTGTGATACGGTAGACTGACGTACACGAGCAGCCACGAAGAAAGGGTAATCAGCTGCAAAAAATTCGATCAGTTCGTTGTTCATATTTTTGGTGCGTTCGCGAACCATTGTAGCTGATACCAATTGTGGCGTCTAGACAAGACCTGACTAGGCCAGGTGGATCATCTTCCAATGGCGGTTGGTTATGCCGGAACATGATGTTTACACCAAGTGGACATGTCAGTATCTGAAAATTTTGGATGTAGTATTGATAATAGCAGACATGAATACGATAATCTTGAGTGACCAGAAGCAAGGTGGGGGTTGGGGTTGGGAGAATGAAGCCCTTCGGAGGAAGACGAGTTGGTTTACCAGCACCATCTATGGTCCACTATCATTTGGTTAAAAGAAATTATAGCGGAGGAATGTGTACGTGGCTCACCTCCCGAGGAGCACCTAACCACTCCGTGGTTACAGGAGCTGTTCGAGGAGGAAACGGCCACCACTCCTGGACGTTCCAATTGTCTATCTGAACGCCCCGTCTCCACAAGCATCCTGTCCCTTCGCCATTGTATTTCGGAAAGTATGCAAATAGCCAATCATCTGCAGGCGCTATGGATATTACAGTGGGAGACTGGTACAATGTTTGGTTTGAAGCCACAGGTTTCGGGGAGGGAATGGTGAACTGCTTGGATGAGGAAAAGTGCCGCGCAATCACAAATGGTTCAGATGGATGAGCTGAAAAGATAACTGAGGACTGGGACCACTGTAATGGTCTCCGGAAATTTAGACAACGCTGGGATAGTCATAGACACGCCAGCTTACCTGTACGGACGTTCCATGAGAGGATAAAAATCCCACCATTCTGAATGCCAGTGCGTTGGTTCTTTCGCCTTTCCTTTGGATGGCGATACACCATTGACTGCAGACTTCATGACGGACAGAAATTGCTTCACTTTTACGCTCACATTGGCTGCTTGGATCACGTGGACCTGAGTTTCTTACATTGAGAAAATTATTTCATATCTTGCAGTCTAGAATGATACAACATCAGCACCTAGTAGTCAGTGGCATTGGTACAGATGTCATAATTCAGCGATTCAGCGATCGGACGCTCGTCCTCGTCACTCAGATGGGAAAAGTCGGTCATCTGGTACTTTCCATTTTTCTGTACATCAGAAGTGGTGCTGACGAATCTCACGAAAGATACAGGCATCCATAGCTCCAACGACTGTCCTTCCATCACCTCCATCGGATTCTCAACAGCTTCCACCCCCGTCGCCTGCAATCCAACTCATGAATCTGCTTGGAAGTGCACCATCAGAGCATCTGCAAACACTTCATTCTCTGTACGTCACCCAGATCGCAACGTTGGTGTGGATATCTGAACCAGAAACTGCCATGGGGTCAGGAAGGAAGGGAGTTGTTGTCGGGTTGGCCCTCAAAAAGCAAGAAGTAGGAGAAGGACTGAGTGAGAATGAGAGAGATGTATTCCATGGAATCATGAGCCTTGTGCGGGACATGTTGAAGCAACCTTTTGGAGTGTGAATGTGACAATTGGCCGATGCAATCAATTGTATACACACATTAGATTCCGAGTTGGGACCGGTCTGTGGTATCGAGGGCGCGCAGCTATTCTTGATGCTGGCGCTGTGTCTTCTCTCGCTTCCACCGTATAAGCTCGATCAATCGTTGGTCAGGAGGAAGTGCCGTGCGCGGATGAGTCTCGTGGAGGTAATATGCCAGAACACCGGTAAAGACGCCAAGCAGAGGGTCAATGTATCTGACAGACAGTCAAAATCTTGTAAGAGGCAGAATCGCGGCACCTACCTGTGGAGGAGAGGTGGAGGGGACATGGTAAAGAATAAGTGATGATCGTCAGAGTGATGATACCGCAAACTGAGAATATTTATATTTAAACTGCCGTATTCTCTGATCCGTCATCTTCCTCACTCCACTACTTTTTCTCCTTCAATCCATACTAAACCATGTCTGCTGTTGCTCTGGAACGCCAGATTCGCCCCATTTATGGTCGGTCCCCTTACTTTCTTGACTTGTCCAAATCTTAAAATCCTACTACAGATGCTCTCGACACCGGTTCCAACAAGTCTGCTCTCGTTTCCTGCAACAAATTACTCAAAAAGTATCCTCAAAATGAGCTAATCAAGGTTCCTTTTGCATTGTGACTCAAAAGTGGCCCGTCATTCACCTAGAATTTCTCAGGCACTCAAAGCACTTGCACTCGTGCGATCACAAAAAGTAGAAGAATCTCTCGTTCTCTGTGACGAAGTCCTGGAGGCAAAGCCTACCAATGATGCCACTCTCACTGCCATGATGCATGTCCTTCGTGGCTTGGGAAGACGTACGTACTAATCAGTTCTCTTAGTCGACTTGGAAACCTATGAACATTTAGACAAGGACATGGTCAAGATGTACGAAGAAGCCTATAAGCAACAGCCTCATAATGAAGAGCTTGCTGTCCAAACCTTCTTCGCCAACGTTCGGGCATTCCAATGGAAGTCTGCACAGCTCGTATGCCCCCTTTCTACAACTTCATCCTCGTGTATCTTGATGCAATCAACACTCCAGATTGGTACTCGTATGAACAAGTCATTTCAAGATGACCGATACCTCTATTGGACGGTTATATGTACTGTGCTTCAGGTATGTTTCCTTGTCAATATCAATGCCGGGTACTCACTGGCGTTTACAGGCCGAAGAATATGGGACACCGGCTCAAATGAGCGAAATTCTCTATAAGTTGGCGCATCGTCTCATAGTTTCTTCTCCAACACCTTCTTATATAAGCATTGAACGTTTTCACCTTCACCTCTCAGTCCTAATCAAACTCGAACTCTTTGATGATGCGCACAAACTCCTTGACAGCTCTGTAGGAAAGAACATTTGTGCAACGAGTCTGTCTTGTTCCGAGCTACGTAGAGAGGTGTGGAAGCGGAAGGGCCTAGTAAAAGAGGAAGGGGAGTTAGCGAAAAACCTTGTTCTAGAGAAAGGGTTTGTGACCTCAGGTTTTGAGATCATCTAGCACTGCTTTACTGATATGATTTCAAAGTGACCGTAACTGGCTAGAATTTCTATCAATATCAGACGCTGCCTTTTGGGGTTTGACAAATGAACCTTCGGAAGATGCTTTGCAGAAGGTTCGAGAGGACATTGCAGAAACCCAAGAAATCTTTATGAAGATTGCGGAGAAGGATGGCTCCAAGGATCGTTCTGGTCTTCTTGCACAGCTAGAGCTTGAGAAACGTTCTCAAGTACATGGTATTACTGACGGTTTGTTCATGAGATTTCTAGTTTGCTTCGTGCTTCTAATTGAGTTATCAGATTTGACGAGGTTGGGCTCCCTTCTCGAGGAATATTATGAAAAGTTTGGCGATAAGCCATCGTGTTTCGAAGATCTTCTACCATATATTGGTCTCGAAGGTGGTGATCCAACCCAATGGACAAGGCTATTGGATGAGACTTCGACCACATTTGTAAGTGATTTGTCACCTTGAGACGAGTCGGATTAATGGTGTGCGGCTGAAGGAGAATGAAGAGGAACTGCATCGTGTGATCAACGTCTTGAAATTCAAACGCTACAGCATTTCGCCTGCCGAAGTAACGCACGAAACAGAAACTAAACTTGAGGCACTCTACATCGAAAAATACTTTGATGCCCTCCAGAAGGTAGGAATTGGGCTTGCTAGCACCGAATTGCAACCTGCAGATGATCTCGCATTCTTGGCTACGAACAGTATCATAAGTTTGTGGAAATTGACGGCAGATGATGGTTATCTGTGTACGGCTGCTGCGTTGTTAGAGTATGTGTTGACGAGGAGCCAGCAGTCCTTTTTGGCCCGGTTATTACTGGTCAGGATTTATCGGCTTCTCGGTATGTCAATTTATCATGGCCTTCGAGTACAATTTACGGATCCGGATAGGTGCGCCGGCTCAGGCATTGGAACATTATCGTATCCTACACCCTAAGCAAGTGCAACTTGACACCCTCTCCCACTACATCTTGTCTCGCGCGTCAAATTTCTCTCATGCCTCTATTGGTGACTTAACATTTGCAAATGAGTGTGTCGAATCTACGCAAATCTACGTGGCAAACTCACAAGAGGTGCGTTCATTCTACTTGACCTGAGCTGATCGTTCACAAAACACCTAGACCTGTGACTTCATCATTCGCGCTTTCACAGCAGAAAAGTACTCTCAGGTACGAAGGCGATTAATTTCCATCAATCGTCAGTTTGACTTCGAGTATAGATTCCTGAGTTCATCCTTTTCGAAGAAAAACTAGAAAATTCATTGCAGCGGGATCTTATCAAGATCGAACATCTGAAGATGAGACTACAACATGAAACCATTGGCCCAGATGTTGTTGACACAGAGCTTATTGAGTTGAAATTTGTCTTTGACCGAGGTAGGCTTTCTGCACTCACTGTTAGTTTTGTAACAAATTTTACAGTCCATCATGACAACCGAGACATCACTGTTTTGCCCAGCTATCAACCTAGGTTTTCGGCAGATCTTACAGAGCAAACACACTTATATGGTAAGCATGAGGGGGTAAGTAATAGTTTCCAAATGAAATTGTCATCAGAAAGTTAACCCATGTGGACATCTTTTACCTAGGTCGGCTTCTTGCGTCAGATGCTGAAGATTTACATTCGTGCCCTCCAGCATTCCAGTGATGTCGACGAGACTGTCGAAGATAGACTATTGATTGGAGACCGACCTAAGCCACGCATTGATGTACCACCTGGTTCTACTTATAGAGATCGTCTTGTTGAGAAATCTGAAAAAGATCTTCAGGAGGTAAGCACCCTCGCTTTCTCTTGAATTTCTCACTGAGTGAGATTTATTGTTTTTTGAAGCTTACGCAAGATGAAGTATCCCTTACTCAATTTGCTATTGCGCTCGCGGATTGGCTAGAGATCTACCATGACTACGCTCGCCCTCATCCTTTGCTCGTTTTGCATGAGGCTTCCAAACAGACTCAACTAAAGACTGGCCACCCCTTAAAAGGCTTCGAGACACCCCCGTCGTTCAACGGAAATGGTCCCAAGAAGGAGGAGGAACCTCCTACATGTATTGAACCTCCCGAAGTCGTCACACGTTTCTTCAATGGTGAGTCTCACCTTTTTAATTCCAGGTTCGGCCAATTTGTTAATCAAGTACAGCCATTAAGACGAGGTTTGATAATACCAAGGATGCAATATCCCCTGCAGAAGCTCATCATGTCGCTGCCGTTGCTCAAGAGGTGAGCTTGTACTGTGAGACACCATGATGATTTAACACCGCACAGGCATTCCTTCTTTTCATTATTGAGACAATCAGGTTTAAGAACCAGACGGTGGTGAAACAGAATAAATTTGGTAGCGTGAGTGACTCGAGCATCCCAACCAGATATCTTTCAAGTGACTGGCTGTTCAGCTCGTTACTAGTATCAAGAACATCCGCACAAATGCCACGGCCGTTTTGAAAGATATTACCACAGACCTCAATAACCGGGCTCAGGTTGAGGTTACAATTGATTCTCGCAATGTATTCGTGGAGAATTGTTCGGCCCTTGTTGATCGTGGTGTAAGTTCAATAGATTACGACTCATTCGAGATCATGACCCGAGTTTGATCTATAGATTGATCAAGCTTTTGTGTCTGACATTGCTAAAAAAGTTGCTGATGCTAGGAAGAAGACACTTGAAGGATTTGCAAAGGGTATTTCGCGCATCTGTTCAAGCTATGGAGGTAATTAAAACCAGAAAAGAATCCGTCAAGCTTTTGGATATCCTGGAATGCTGCATTTTTCTGTTTAGGTTTTGACCTCTAACGATGTATTTTGGTTAATGTCACCCCACTTCATTGTATCTATGCTTTTGTTAGTATAACATTCGGCAGTCAATCTGTAAGAACCTCATCCAAAGCTATAAGTGTGTGTGATGTACGCGTGATGTCACTTATAACGCGTCTACGTTTACCCTCGTATATCACTACCCTAAATTCATCGCAGGAAGGAAATTATGTCAATGTGTAAATTTTCTCATTTTTCTTCCAATCTCAAGCTAAATTCCTACGCATCTACTCCAGACAATTCCTACTATGGCGGTGGAGGTGGAGGTGGAGGTTTCCTTCAAGGTGGTTCTCCTTTCAGCCAGTCAGGAAGCCCAGGAGGTGCACAGGTACATGTAACTGTGCAAAGACTCTGTCAACCACTGACTGAAAGATTCGCTGCCAGAAAAGTGAGGCTGCGATGTCATTGAGGCCTATAAACGGGCGGTTCTTCGCTCAGACAGAACAAGCACATGGCGACGCACCGTGGACACTAGATGGTTTTGAGATTGGGCATGTATGAAAACTCATATCTTTAGCACATTTTATAGATATAGATTGACAAGACAGACGATAGGTGACAGTAGTTGGGATGGTGCTATCGATGCAACAGCAGACAACAAACCATGCCTATGTGATTAACGATGGCTATGGTTTGTTAGAGGCGAGGCGTTGGGTTGGAAGTACTGGAAATACAGAGGCTGAAATGGAGAAGTGGAGTGATATCCAGTTGGTGGTTCCCAATCAACGCTTCGTCTGATTGGATGTCACTGATGATTTCTTGTACCATGACAGAGAGGGTATCTATGTCCGAGTCAGTGGCTTCATGAAGTCGTTTGGGAATAAAAAATATATCAATGCCTCATATATGAGGCCTGTCACGGATTCTCATGAGGTTTTTTATCACTTCGCTGAATGTATTGCTGTCTCTCTGACGGTACAGCGCGGACCGGTATGTATCCTGTCCGTTATAAAGATGTTGTAAATCACTCATTACTTGTGGTAGCCTCATAACTCTGGTGCAGCCCAGAAAAAATCAATTGGTGATAGTTCTTCAGTCTACCAGCTCAACAATAATACCACAACGGACGAGTACTCTGACTTGCCACAACTACAACAACAAGTTGTCAGATTCCTCATCTCACAGGATGAAAAGAATGGTGTGCATATTGCCGTGATTGCTCGAGGTCTTGCGGGCAAGGTTAATGCGGAAGAACTGAGGTTGGTTGTATTCATTCTACAAAATCAAGATCTGATGGAGAACACTTACAGTGATGTCATCGGCTGGCTGATGGACTCAGGTTACCTGTACAACACTATTGACGACAATCATTACGCGCTTTCGCGCTAGTTTACTTCGTACTTTACCTATCTGGGATGTAGAAATACTCGAGGTTGAGCCTACTGACTTAATTGATCTGTTCCAGTATCTCGCGGCGATTGATCTTATTACTGATCCTCCAATGTATTCACTTCCCTCTCAGAACCCCACCTCTTCATTCCATCCGGAAAACCAGGTTGGTGATCAGGTGGTATGATGCCTTGCTGTACATCGGGTTGATTTTCAGGACTCCACTGTTCAGTCCCAGTCAGGCTCTGGGCCTGGGCTTCGACACGTTACCGTCAGACAAATACTCACAGCTACTCACATTGAAACTCATTTTGAAATCGATGGTCGGGAAGCTGGATTTGTGTGTGGTCTCCGAAAGAACCTCCTCTTTTGCATACTGGCTGAACGGTATTTCCCTTAGGTCGCTCTTCTAGCCAACATTTATGACGTCAACTATAGAGGGGGAAAGCTAGAATACGGATTGGATGACGGTTCTGGTAGAATTAAGGCATTTAGCTGGGTAGCCGACAATGAGGAAGCTGAGCGCCAAGTAACTGAATTTCGGGAATCGTAGGTCTCATCTTTGTATTCAAGACAGTGTCACGTATACCGTTTTCTGACAGCCCTTTTTGTTTTGCACGAGTTATCGGAAAGATCTCAGAATACCGTGGCATTTACTCAATTGAGCTCGCCAAGATCAATCGCGTTGTGAAAGAGCCTCATGAAATATATCATCATAAGACAAAGGCAATGGTGGAATCACTCGTACACGAATATGGCCCGCCTGTGAGTATTGATGAATTCACTGCCCTCACATACCTCACTCGCGTTATGAAGAGTCGTGCAGTAGTCGAAGCTGCAATACAGGCAGCCAAAGTGAACTTTCCACCTCCGAAGACTGTCACACCTAGACCTCTACGAAATGGTACTCCCACTCCATCAGACGACCAAGATGCAGGGCAACGATTGTTTACTTCCTTCGACCTTCCTCCACGAACACCTTCACCTGAGACGTCTCAGACGCCCTGGCGTGCTCCAGCTTCTGTGCCTCGCATTCAGAAATCCTCAGATACGTTGACTGATATCTCTCGACCGAACACTGTTCCTCGAAGAAGAAATCATAACATCAATGATGTTCTCTCTTCCCTCTGCCCAACTTACGATTCCGTTTCTCCCTCTCCAACTGATGTGCGATCCAGATCTCCTGATGGGTTATGGTCAGCCTCAACGGCTGCATCAACTCGCCACATGCTACCCTTCGTTACCGGAGATTGCAATCCTCAGCAATCCACAAACTTCGAGGACGTGCGAATGGTTCCGCCAATTACTGCTGATACGAGCATGAGTGTGACCAGAAAGAAAGCTGTTTACCAGCAGGACCCCTATTCTCATTTATCAACCCTGCAAAGGGATATCATGCTGACTATCCAGAATGCCTCATCTGCGTTGGGAGATGAGGAGAAGGGAGTATCAATCGGGGTCCTCGTTCAAATGATTCCCAAGCGACGTACTAGTCTTGAACCCACTCAACTCAAGTGAGTTCGATTATCGAGCGCCAGAATGATGCCAAATCACACCATTGCAGTGACGCTTTAACCTTCTTGCTGGAGGAGGGATACATATATAACACCATTGATGAGACACACGTTGCTTGTACTATATAAGAAAGTATCAATATACATTTTACCGGAATATGAGGTGTTATACATGAAGCAATCGCGAGTAAATTGTTGAACCTGGGCTTCAGAACCCTTGATCTGGATTTGTGACAGGAGAATGAGGCCAAGTTAGAAGGATATCATAACTACTACTTAACGTAGTACCTGTGCATCCTTTCTTCATTCGAACAGGTGTACCTTACCTGATCTCAATTAACATGTCCCCATTGATCGACCACCTTGTTCAAGTGCACTTCTTCGTTATGTGGACCTTGACCCTTGACCCCGCATAGGCTCATGCATATGACTTCACGATGTGCTTGCTGCTTAACTCATAACCACCGTGATTGAGTGTCATCGTTAAGAATTTGCTATTACTACAACTGAAGCAACTTCACATAGTTGGGTTATAGGCAGAGTCATGGAACCTATGTCCTTGAGTGTCCCAATCGAGCAACCTCCAAGCATTCATTCTCCAAACCGACTAACCAGGTCACTTCTACTCCTGCATCCTTCAGTTCTTGAGCGCCATTGCACTCCACAAAATCGTCTGGTTCACTGACACCGATATAACATCGGGGTATTTTGGCTGCAATTATAGCATTAGAGCAGGGTTCTAGTCCTGACATTCTGATTGAACAAGGCTCCAGAGTAGTATATATGTTGGAATTGGCAAAGATTGTGTCAATCGTAAGCTCATCTGGTGTAGCCACGGGGAACAAGGCCTGGAGCTGGGCTGCCGTTAATTGTCTTGCTTTAGTAAGAGCATTGGCTTCAGCATGTGTATTGCCTGGTAATTCCCTGGAAAACCCTGTTGAAAGGACGACGGCCGATGATGAAGGGGACCACCTTGTTGTGATAACACACCCAACACAAAACGCAGTTGGGGTTGGCTCACACTTGCGAGCTTCATCCAAAGCCAAGAAAAGAAAGTCTAGATGCTCTATTTGTCGACTAAAATGAGCTATCACAGGGCTGTAACAAAAATGGTAACAGACCCTGTGGTGGCGACAGCTCAGTCATTAGCACAGTACTTTCCCGGCGTGGGGAAATTACCAACAAAGGTAATTGTCTGGGATCACTCCAGCTCTGGTGACCTCACCTCATTTGTTTGGGGTCGTCGTAGTTCCTCCTGCTCCTTTCATATCTACAGAAACCTGTTTGCTTCCGATAACTTGACTTCTTGTTTCTTGTTGTCAAGGTCTCCTATGTCCTGGTTTTCATGGCTGCCAAAACTACCAGCACTCAACATCAGCCTCACCTTGCCTACTAGTATCCAAGGTCGCTTTCTATCGTTCGTACTGAAAAGAACACTTGGCCACTTCTTTAAGCCTGGTCATTTTGATGTTAGTCAGATTGATTCTCAAATTGGGTCAGGTTTCGTACAGGTGAAAGACCTTGAGCTCGATGATAAAGTATGTGAAGTCTCTGGTTGCCGTATCTGATAACATAGACTACATAATCAGGCTATCAACATATTCCTCTCTGGCTATCCCTTAACTTTGACTTCCGGGACCCTTGCATCGGCGACTGTCCGTGTTCCATGGCCTAATCCCCTTACATCCACAGTTGGGTTCTCTACCCATTCCCTCCACCTTACGTTCAAGGTTGCATCGTCAACCTTGACTGTACCAGCTCCCCACACTGATCTAGCATCATCTGTTGCCTGTGTTGCGGAGACTTTCCTACAAGAGGAAGTCATTCCAAGGGAAGGTGCTTCTTTTCTCGACTCGATCCATTCTGAGTTCCCTGGTGCTCTCAATGAGGGTGTAGTGCCAGGTGGCTTAGACCCATTCAATGCCGACAACGCTGAAGAGAATAGTAGTGAAATGGAACCGGGGGGCATTTCATTATTTGCGACTCTTATTGAGCGTCTGCTGGCGAGATTTGAATTCGATGCTAATGATGTTCGGATCAATCTTGTCCATGCAAACAATGTTATTGTCAACTTGAACTTGTCCGAAATTAAATACAACGCAAATACGAAGCAGGCGCAGCTGACGGTTGAACATATTGTCGGTGTAAATCGGTCATTGATCGTGAATGGGGTCACGCTGAAGATGAAAGATCTACGGATGAATGTTATGAACACGGCAGAGCTTGTGTCTCCAATATTTCCCTCAGGTCCAGATATTCCCCGAAGACTCGCCTCAACAGGTTCATCCTGTTCCTCTTCATTGAATAATGGTATCACCTTGGCAAATTCACAGACTCTTCCACAGCATTTGTCGCCAACTTGCTCAATATCTAATAGCATGTATCACAGTGCTCTGCCAATTGTAGGTGAAGCAAACGAACCTTTAACTATACCAGGTTGCCCTGCATCAGCTCTTCCTTCCCATCGAGACTCATGCAATAGTATGCTCAACCCCGGGGATTTGGTTTTCTCCTCCGGTACTGCGCCTATCACCATTTCAGCTGTTACGCTTCCTCCGAGTCCAATTGAAGAGCATATCTCTCATCAGAGGGACAAGATAACATTCTCTTGTCAAAGTGGTCTATTTGCCTTTGCCCTCAGACCCTGGCATATTAGAGGACTGTTGTGCCTCAGTAGTACTTTATCATTCAACCTTCCGCAATCAAAGTCTCGGCCACCCAATTCTGGGGCTACGAAGACTGCCGCCAAACCGATCCCCTTTGATATAGAAGGTTCTCTGAACTTGCGCGGTTTGGTCCTTCTCCTCCTACCGTGTCAGTCAAGGACTTCAGATGAAGAACTCCAAAAATACTTCCTTCATCCCTTAGTTTCCCTACCCTTGCCCTCAGGCTATCTACGACTTCAAATTAAGGGAATTTCAATGTTACTCGATCTCCCTTCCCAGTCTGGACACAATAGTTTGGCAAAAGCCACTTTTGTCAACTGCTCCCATATGTCGGGCACTTTTTCCATTCACAGCTTGGATATATTTGGGTTTCGTCCATGTGACAACGCTGATGTTTCCGCGTTTCCCATCCTCTTCACTGATCCCTACCTTCCAAGCCAATATCCCACTCAGCATTTCCATCCCAATGGGTCGGACAGAACCCTAAATCACACTCTCCCTGATTTTGATGTTCTTGACTGGACAGATCCTGTTCACCAGCAGAAGGGAGCTTCCCGACTTTCCTACTGGCGCTGCAAGTTGAAAGCACAGCAAAATTCTCCCGTTTCTCAAACCTTTCCTTTATCAACCCAGCTTCAAGAATCATTACCAGTGCAGAGTGTTACTCAGTACGAACAGCATGTCATCTCTGTACAATTTCACGGTGATGCGAAGCGTAAGGGCTTTCCACAATTTGTCATAGAGGGCACAGTCATGCCATTACACGTGTTTCTGGACTTAGGAACCGCTCTAGGGGAAGACACAATTACGGGGTTCTTAGATGAAGTATCCCAAGGACTTGTTCATAAAATGGCTGTCCCGAGTACTCAAGATTTTGTCTATCATGATGAAATACTTCCTGCAATCAGTCACCCATATGAGATTTCTGATCAAAATCGAAAGAATAGGCGGCCAGATTTGGTATTCGAAGACCTGCATCTAGATCATGGTGCTGCATACAAGAGTATGCCTGAGGATGCTCTTGTCCAGGTGCGTTGATCCTTTAATGATAAACTCTGTCCAAGCCTGACTGGTGACACAGTCTGTAGATGACATAAGAGTGTGTTTAGGTTTCATTGCTCTTCGAATTGAAGTACGAGCTCCGCCTTCACGAAGTGCCCCCAGATCTGGTGCTCTAGTAGTCGATATTTGCAACATTGAACTCAAGAACGGCCCAAACCAAGACAGCCATCACCGACGTTTTACAGAAAGAACATTTGAAACTCCTACGCACGCAATAGCGGGGAACTGGGACCAACTAATTTTTAGTGCACAGTGTGATCAAATTCTTATATCCCATTCTCTTATCGGACAGTCGCTTGCCACGGGTTTGCTCTCTCTCGGACCTCTGAATAGTCGAGATGAAGTCGGGCTGCTCGTCGATCACCCGACACCTTTACCACCACAAATATCTGTCATTAAGCCCCGCGATAGTTCAGGTTCGATAACTGCACTAAACATTGAAGCGCCTTCTGTGCATGTGGTTGTGTCTAAAGAATTGTTGGATGGACTACAATATCTAATTGATGACGTATCACAATGCTTGGAAAATTTTTCCCAACGCACCACAAAAGCAGGTACTTCTGAGAATGGTAGCCCTAATTTGATTGGGAGTCGTTTCTTCTCCAAGTCAAGGAGTAACAGTGGTATTGCCTCGGCGATTAGCACATTCGATGATAACAAGGAAACTATTTTGAGAATTGTTGTATCTGAAGGTACAGTTCTTTTGGGTTCAGGAAGAATGCTTTGTCTCAACGATCCTGATAGCTTTCCTCCGGGCATGGGTGCCGAGACATGACACAGAAGTAATTTCTGTTCGCCCATTCGATATTTTCATGTCAGACCTACATGTCTTTGTTGAGCTGACACCAGATGTAAAGGTTTCATAGCTTTGACATCCATCAACCCTTTTACTCACATAGAGTTAGGAAGAGACTGTCGTTATGCTCAGCATTCTAGATGCCAAGATTTTGAACATCTTCAAGAGCGGGGATCTCAAGCCACTATTACAGTTGACAACTCCCCGAAGCTTGGTATTATCCTCAAAATTCATCTTCTTTTCTAACCAATTTATGGATCTTCTAGGCCTCGGTACCTCGTCCGTTGATTAAGTTGAGATTTGCTTCAACGACAACACCCGGAACGGCTTCCAAAGAATCCAAGATCAAGTTAACACTTTCTGACTTTACTTGTAATATGTTCTCAGATATTGATTGGTTGAAAGACCTTGAGCTGTTTGCAAAGTCACCGCCGGGTGTGAGTCTAATTCACAGTTCTTTCAATGTGATATTCAGACTATTCTCAGACATTTGAATCTGTGATCCCCAGCGAGCGGACAAGTATCGTATTGAAAATCATGGATGGGTCAATACGGGCATACGCACCGACTAAGCTCGGAGCAATCGTGCTTTATGTTGGGGATGCGGACTTTTCCACGGACATCGCGGGCAACTCGCTAGAGTCAGCCGTCGCACTCGCTATTCGATATTCATCTCTTCTTGCTATTGATAATGTCAATAATGATCATACCGGTCTGCAAGGAGCCAGAGGTGTTTCTTATTGGAAAGTGGGTAATATTAGTAAATCAATTTTGCATTACCCTGATCGAATGTTGCAGTCATTCGGATATGCTCTCGTTGCCGAGATTGCGGGGACGAATGCTATATTTGCTGTCACTAAGGTCAGCCCAGTACATGTGGACGTACGTTTCACGGTCAAACTTCCTGTCTGTGAGGCTGATGTATCCGTAGTTGAATGTGGACGGCGTTCAGCTTCATTTGCATCTGGCTGCTGACACTCTCAACTCACTATCAGTGTTAGTAAATGATATCCTGTCAGCATTCGGACCGAAAGATAAGTGAGGAATATGGAATATACAGAAGAAACTATAGGGAGCTAAACGGAGTGTAGTTTTTCGTGTGAATCCAAAGAACCGGCCGTCCTCTCCAAGATGAGCATATCGCGAAACCTCATGGGTAAGTGTATTATAAATTCCGATGTGAGCATCCAACCTAAGCCTTCTCGTAGCATCTGTTGAGGATATTACTTTTCAACGGCCACCAGAAATAGGCCCAGCCCCTGACATGATCCATGATGATCTTCCCACCAATCCAGAGTATCTGGACGAATATTTCGGTTCCGCAGCAGGTTTACGGGAATTTTCTGACGACGAGCTGGAAGACCTTGAGGACGACCCCTGTGGTGACCCCGACGCCAAGAATATTGAATTCGTGGAAATCAAGCCAGGCAGCACCTTCAGTCACAATGGGGAAACCATCAAGGTTTACTCCGAAGGGATTAACGTACTTGAAGAATATTATGAGAATCTCCCAGCGGCACAACCAGGATCCCCCGTAGCGTACGTCTCAAAATCAACCTCATTTCCTCAATCTTCATTAAGAAAACAGTGGGACTGAAAGCAAATCGAAGATTCATATACGAGGAGGAGACGCAACTTTGTTTTTGTATGATGGATATGATTGGGTTCGCACACGCAAGGTCATCGAGGAGGAAGCCAAAGAGATGCGACGTCGTTTATCTAAGATTCGTCAGCTAGTCGCAACTGGTCAGGTCCAAGAGTCAGACATGGTGGACACAAATACTGTTCTGTTTAATTCTGTTTATATCGGCATTGACCAAGATGCCGATTTGAGGGAACCTGGGGCATTACTTGCAGCTATTGACGAGGAATTGAAGGATGACCTGGAAACAGCAACGCAGAGCTCGTGGCAATCTTTGAGACCAACTGGAGTGTCAGGTCCTGTAGGAGGGAGACATGGATCTCGAGCATCGAAGGTTCATGGCAGAAGACTCACGCGTTCAAGGGGACCATGTATGGAGTTCAAACTGATGGGCTTAAATGCAGAGATAGTCCAATTTTATCCGGAAGAGATTCTGATCTCCAAGACATCCGCGACTATTAGGGATATTGAAATACTTGATCACATCAAGACTTCAACCTGGAAAAAGTTTTTGACCAGTCTCCATTCAGATTCTCGAGGGAATATTCGTGAAACAGACTCGGATATGGTAAGGATAGAGCTTCGAGGAGTTCGACCTTCTCCTGGTCATGCTTCCGAAGAAGCTCGATTACGGGTGAGTGTGAACACCTTTCAATACATGAGATACGCTAAAAATAATGAAGGCAAAAATTTTACCCCTCCGTCTTTATGTTGATCAAGATGCCGTAGATTTTTTGAAGAAATTTTTCAGTTTCAAAGATACTCACGAGACGTCTTCTCAAACGGGCGGAAGATCAGGGCCTGAAGCTTATATTCGTACGAAGCAGTGTTCAGAATATGGAGTAGATACTAATTTCCCCATAGAGTTGGTGGAAATTTTTCCAGTTGATCTCAAACTCGACTACAAGCCACGAAGGGTTGATTACAGGGCGCTTCAAGAAGGACGCACAATTGAGCTCATGAATTTCTTCCATTTTGATGGCGCCGAGATGACTTTGCGGCACATCACTCTAGCAGGAGTAGGTCATATCTACGAGAAATCTGCCTTCCAAACATGATCGCTACATGATCGTTCTGATAGGTGACAGGATGGTCCCGGTTTTTTGAGATGCTCAATGATCTCTGGACACCAGATGTCAAAGCTACCCAGCTTGTGGACGTGATATCTGGAATTTCTCCCATTCGATCAATGGTTAATGTCGGTTCGGGGGTTGCGGACCTTGTCCTGCTTCCGATTTCGCAATACAAGAAGGATGGTCGGATTGTTCGTGGCATGCAGAAAGGAGCGACTGCCTTTGTCAAGTCCACAGCTATTGAAGCTATCAAAATGGGTGCACGGCTTGCAACAGGAACTCAGATAATTCTAGAGCAGGCAGAGAATGTTCTAGGCGGTCAGTTCTCAGAATCATATGCGAATGAATCTTTTCAAGTTTCTGCTTTTGACGATATCGGGCACTTGAGCAATGACTTCGAAGAGGAGGATTTCGAATCTGACTTGATCTCAAAATACGCGGAACAGCCAGCAAACATTCGACAAGGTGTCCAGTCTGCATACCAAAGTCTACGTCGAAACCTTAACTCTGCAGCTCAAACGATTTTAGCTATTCCTATGGAAGCATACGAGCGATCTGGCAACGAAGTAGAATTTATTTTTCCCCTTGGTGTTTATCTTTCTCACGTTTTACTAGGGCCCTGTGCGTTCGGTTATACGTGCTGTTCCAATCGTAGTACTGAAACCGATGATTGGAGCAAGCGAAGCTGTCAGCAAAACCCTTCTTGGTCTCCAGAACACCCTTGATCCGGATTTGCGACGGGAGAACGAGGCCAAGTACAAACACCGATAGCAGTCTGGAACTCTTAACTTGTAGAATACTTGTGACTACTGTGCACCCTATTAATCGAATGTCTTGGATAGCTACAAATGCATACTTTGTTCATTTGAAGACAGGTGTGACTTACCAAGTCTCAATCAATATCCATCCCCATTGACCGGCCATCCCCCTGTACAAGTGCACTTCTTGGTTTAATAGAGACCTTGATCCTCTCTTTAACCTTCGCCATCTCCTCAACTGTTATAGGCTCATGCAACTTGACGGATGACTTGGCCTTTGTGAGAACCTTCTGGCGATGAGCCCGCTGCTTAGCTTTGGCCAGAATCATCCTATGATAATTGAGCGTCACGAGCGATGAATAATTTGGCCAACAAGCACCTATTCTGGAAGAATGTCTTTTCTCTGCGCGCTTTGATTTCACCCACCCGCTTCATAGCCTTGATTGTTGTCTGTATCAAATCCCGATCATAGCGAACGGGGACATTGCGTCGTTTTTCGAAGTCGATTGTCGAGTCCTGCACGTTTTTAGCTTATGCACTGGTTGACTAGGAAGGAAAGGACGCACGACTGTCATCTCCTTGCCGGCAGCCTTTCTAAACGCCTTTGTCCATCGCACCTTCCGTGGATTGCGCTTCATTCTGATGGAATTCAATCATTTTCATTAGAAAGTCAGCATGTAATCATACTTGAAATTTTTGTCGCATCTATAGTTCATCTGGTCAGCTGCTCCCAACTACTGGACTGTCCGCCTACTTGGATGTACAAAACCGGAAAACCTTTGCATCGTTCCTTACGAAGACCGATCCTATTGCGTCGATGAGCTTAGAAGCTTCATTTTATCAAAAACATACTCACCATGACCAGGGTATATGTTGGTTGAGCAGAAATAACACTTCTCGATGCGCATGATTGGAGGCTGTTGGCATCCTTGTAACAACAATTTGCCTGTGTTTTTTTAATATCACGTGATGAAATCTTTTTATTGGATTCACCTTTCTATTCTGCAACAAGCAAACTATGCTAAGACGGGAGAGCCTATGTTCAATACCAGGGTGTGTTTACATGGGACATATGGCCAGAGGAGTAAGGTGTGGGCCAAGTTTACTGCGTAGTCAAGTCATTAGCTTTCACAGAATAAATCTCAGTGGTCAACTATAAGTTCAACCTCTACACAGTAAGTCTATGATGTAGTTATGTAAGTGATGGAATTACTTGAACATGTCTCACCTCAGTGGTTAACAATGTAGATTGATGACTGAGGTGTTCAATATATAAGCATAACAGTTGGCTGACTGTTGTGGTACCATTTGAGTGATGATATCAAATAAGCTTTGCCTCTATGTCTGTGAAGGTACAACAATGATGGTCCACTTTAACATTGATGACTAAGGTGTAACATGGAGACAATACATATATATATATCTCCCTATTAGCATTAACTGGTGTGACACTACTGTTGATAGATAACAGAGGCCCTATTCAATTATTGTGAAGGTACTACTGTGGCAGTCCTTGTAATGACAAGGCAGGTCAAGACGACTTCCTTATCACACTCAACATTTAGAGAGAATGAAGAGAACTCAATGGAGTTCTGTAATGACTCTTAGTTTCAGTTGTGTAACCTTAACCCAAATCGCACTCTATGTCAGAGTAGACAAAGAGAACTCGTTAGAGTCCTCGCTAATTCGTTGTACACTACTTATACATGTTCGACTGTTTGTGTCAGGACCTGTGGGACAATCCCGGATCCCCCTCAGAGGGTATGAGGTTAAGACGAGGAGAACTCGACAGAGTTTCCTCTATGAATTGCCTAGCTATTTATATAATTACAAGTGGCTATGCTAAGGCTATTCTAAGAGAGATCACGGTATCTATTAGCTACCATCTGTCAAGTCCTGA
>Ga0153959_1000381_pt1 | contig 21380 bp, 18 predicted proteins | sample TSFL043MetaG_FD_104685 | JGI IMG/M metagenome (GOLD analysis project Ga0153959, IMG submission 104685) | Attine ant fungus gardens microbial communities from Florida, USA - TSFL043 MetaG | ecosystem: Host-associated > Fungi > Mycelium > Unclassified | place: USA: Florida, Wekiwa Springs...
GCCATCTACATTTCTTACTTGCAAAGGTCAATCCAATTTGATCAACTTATATCCTCCCTTTTGTGCCAAGCTCTTGCTCATGAACAACCCTGTTGCTCCACTATCCAGCAATGCTTTCACTGTCCTTCCCTCATGGGTGTCTACCTTTTCAATTCCCACATTCATCCACACTTCTCTGAGAGGCTTAAACGTTTGCCTCACTTCTCTCATCTCTACTTGTTGCACTGCCTTCTGATTGACAGTTTCTGCCACACTCCTTGGATCAGTGATTCCAGCCCTCCCCTTCTGGGCCCTAGGCACTGTCCGTTCTACCTCCTCTCCCCAATTCCACCATGGCATTTTCTTTCCTGTCCTACATGGCGGACAGAAAATCTCCCCTTTCTCATTTCTCTCCACTCCCTCTTTCACTGCATCTCTTACATCACATGCACTACACACCACTCTTTCTGCCCTTCCACTTTGCGCTTCTCTTTCTCTCCACTCCTTTGCCTCCCTGCAGCCTTCACACCACATGTGCAAAAGTTGCCCTTTTCTCAGGAACCCTTGTCCCTGGTTCTCCTGAGTCTTGGTACCCTTGTAGTCGCATCCACAACACTCTACAAAGGTCACCACTTCTCTTCTCGTCACCCATCCTTCCATGCTCATTTTGGCTCCTCGTGGGGGTAGTCCTTTTGCACGAGAGTGCAACTTTACTTTCTCCCAGACCTTCCTTGGGGGTGCCGCCTCCTCACTTTTACTCCTCACTTCCTTCCTAGGACACTCCCACTTCTTGTGTCCCTCCTTCCCACATCCAAAGCACTTTACCACATCTCTCACTACTTCTTGTCTCCTCACTTCTCTCACTCTGCACTGCATCACTTGGCTCCCCAAGGCTTCAAACCTATTGGTCACTACCTTCTCCTTCTTCCACTCTTCTCCACTTCTACATTTCTGGGCGAGATGCCCAAACCTCCCACATTTCCTACAAATTCTTCCTTCTCTTCCTTCTAATTCCACCCTTAATTTGGCGAGGGCACGCCTTTCATTGAGCATATCGCTCATGAGTTTGTTGTATTGGTCCAGAGACATTGTGTTATATTCTGGATGGGTGAAATGGTTTGTTTGTAAAAAAAAGTATGTATTGCTTGAGGGTGCGTCGTCTTCTTCAAAGGGCTCACAGTACGTCTGCTGGGGCGCACGAGTCTTCTCCCAGCCAGGTGCCTACTGCCTTACTGACTACTGCCCTAATAGTACTTTGGCTATCACCCCATGGAGGAGATCCCTACACTAATTGCCTTCTTAAGGATGCAGTGATATTCCTCTGCGTAGACTGATCACAATGGACCAGTAGCACAAAGTAGATAAAATGAAGAAGTTACAAGTAAAGTAAAGAGCACCACTCAGTTGTAAGGTCTTGTCTGAGCTAGTACCTGAGCTTGGTCCTAGCCTTCTACCTCTGGGGTCTAAACTTCCCAGTCAGTCCACTTAAGCCTGTGGCCCGGCTATGAGGAAGTTGGGAGAGATCTGAGTTGATCTTACACCAAGAGAGATTATGAGAGTGAGTTAGACAAGGATTGAGGTGATCGGTGTCTGGATGTGTAAACGAGTTCTAGTGTAACGATTGAAGTTGTGGTTGAGTAACCCTAACCTCACTTGCACTCTAAGTCAGAGTTTGACAAAGAGAACTCGTTAGAGTTCCTGCTAATTGGTTCGGTTACTTATACATGAATATGTGTTTACAAGTATTTGTCTAAACTATTTTATCCCGCGCATCTCTTTTGAGTCATGATGTCCCGCGCGTAGTTATTATTACATAATTATTAGAAAAGAAAAAGAAATAAAATAATCTGCCACCATGGATTGTCTAGCTCGCCTGCCATTCTATAACAGTGATAACTTAACCATAAAAAGAGCAGTCTTTGTTTGTGTTCAAGGATTGATGTGCATCTATGGGTAATAGATCAGTGTTATGCCAAACCTTGAGGTCCTTGTATCTTCACAGGATCTTATTGCCCTAAGGTCTATTCATGGTCATCAGAAGTGTATTGAAGAGAGCTTCCATATGCATGTGGAAGTGAACATCCACATTCAGCTGTTCCAGAGATATCTACCGATCAGTGTCCAGCACTGATTAACTGATATCTCAATGAGTACCAATTGCTTTGACACATTTTGGGCATTTTCTAAAAGGTCTTCATGAGGGCTTTCAGACACATCTTAGACCATGGGAATCATGTAAGTATTCATGGAGTTATGGCTGAATGAAGTTTGTGACACTTTGCCATTTTTGCACATGTTTCTATTTTTGTTATGATTACTAAGCATGACCTTTTTTGCAAGAGAATAGTTATTTATCCTCAGTTCTGTGGATATCAGACTGATGTAAATATTTTGTTGTTATATTTTCTATATGTTTTATTGATATATCTAGTTGGATTGGTTTCTAGGTACACTTCAATATATTGAGTTCTGTGGATATCAGACTGAGTTGGATTGGTTTCTAGGACATCAGATTGACATCTGATACTGCAACGCAATCTCACTAATTATAAAATGAGACTCTTCATTCCATAGTAAATAGTTGTACATTTGTCTCATATATAAGGTGTCTATCTGTAAGCCCTAAGACCAGTTGTTTTTGTCTGACCTTAGGTGCACATGCTGTTTGTACCCTTCTCAAATGTTTAATCAACTAGTCATTTCTGTTTGGCCTTAGCTCTTGAAGACACACCTGTGCATTTATTCTGTCACTCTAGGAGAATCCTCAGTATTATTACAGTCCATATTTTAGTGACAACTTACCTCCAGAAGAATCCTTAGAGAATAGGATGAGACTTCTAAAAGGATATTCTACTTTATATACTATTACAGTCTGCCTATCGGACTGATGCAGGGTAACTCTGAGTGCGTTAGCACATTATGGAGGGCTAGGGTACCTGACTAGGGGTAGCATTGTCAAGGTCCTTTTACAATGTCTATGGCAGTCCTCTTCAACAGCAAGAAGTGAACAACGTACAACACAAGCAGTATAGACACTGGTTAAAATTAGTATAGATTAAAGACTGTCCTGAAGGCATGGTAAAAACCTTGGTCCTTGATAATACTCTGAGATTATCAGATCACTGGTACAATGCAATGTTTGAATATTACACCTGTATGACATGAATATCAAAAAATATGTATTCATTATTCTGATCATGTTCACTAATTCTTAGACATGATAGAGTAAATCATGACCATAATGTCCATTCAACCAGTGGTCTCATTGTTCTCCATAATATCTTGAATCAATATAACAGATTCTCGTGAGCGTGGTTTTATGGCACAATCAAATGGTAGCGGGTAGCTAGAAAATTAACTTTATTATTATGTAGTATGCCATTTCCAGAATCGGTCAACTCACGAAACAGCACCAGAGTCATATTCACAACTCGGCTCAATCGGATGACCATCAACATCGAGAGTTTTGTCAATGTCAAACACAGTTAGCAACGACGCCGCCGTCAACCAGAGTATAGAATATCCTATATGCGCGCCAGGGCATATCCTTAATAGGAATTGACTTGTCAATGAAAGAATAAGCTCAGCGAAATTCGTCTCCACGGACCTACGTCCAAAACCGAAGACTATATCTATCGGATCCCGTACCCCATCATCTTTCCTCAGCATACCGTCAGACGTCAGGAATCTTTCTGGACGAAATTGTCTGGGTTCAGGGTAGTCGGATTCATTGTTGAGCATTGCCCTGAGGAAATCATACCGAGTCAAGGGACGGGTATTGCCACAAAAAAAACTGATCTTACCATGCATTGTATAGAACTGAGCTATATTTAGGAATATAATATCCGTTATAGATGTCATCTGAAATGCATTGGTGTGCAACACCTGAAAGCGGACTCGGGAATCAGGGTATAGTCTCGAGCAGATCCCATGGCATGAATTGCAGCAGACCTGTAGGAACGATTGACTGCCACCTAAGGCTCATGATATTGGTGTGAAATATTCAAAAAGATCAAATACAAATTCTTACCGTAATGTTTCCTTCACGACAGCACAGAAATATGGAAGGTGGGGTTCATCTGTATGTATGGGCAGGCGATCCCGGCCCACGACCTCATCTAGTTCACGTTGTGCATGTTTCTGTATGTCAGGATGGCATGTCATAGCAAGCACGAAAGTTTGCACGGCTGTGCTTATGGTATCAGATGCAGCTGAGCAGATCCTACATGAGAGATTCTTGAGTATATAATATGAAACATACCCATATACACGTTTCCAGCGACATCTTTAAGTACAGATATGTATTCTTCGCTTTCCTCGTTAGGGAGATTCTCGAGACAGAGCGATATAAAAGAGGGGTCAGGGTTGCGATGCTTGGACTGACAATAGTGCTTAAGATCAAAATGTATGAAAATGCCAGACTGAGCACACCCATTTTTGATACGCATTGTCAAAGATACAATCCCTCGACTTCGCCGCATAAACACGCGACTTTGCAGCTATCCTATGAAATTTAGCGCCAGGAAACCATGTCGGAAGGTACTTCAGGGCCGGAAACATGTCCACGAATGCAGAGCCCACGGTTAAGCATTCACGGATAGTCTGCCTTGCGAGAAGGGCAATTTCAAAGTTTGGATCATTCTCAGGTGAAATGTCAATGCCATACGTCATGGAAATACTGATGGCTCCAGTCATGCTGTGATAGATAAGGTGTGTTGAGTTTCAAACGGAATAGTTAATAAAGATGACCAACTGGTGCAATAAATTTACTAAATCTGTTGGACGTTCGAGGAGCTGGTGAAGGAAACGATGAAGATATCTAGCCTCCGGAATGCGATATATCGCAGCGCTTGACATATTGAAATATTTCTTGAAAAGACGGCGGCGCGAACGCCATGATTCACCGTAAGGCATTAAGCCAAATTGGTAACCAAATCCGGACCTGGCACAGACATCAGAACTATAAAGATAGTTTAAGAAGGTTAACAAAAGTACAATTGGCTTAGCATAACCGAGGTAGGTCTTGGGAATGATTAGTATTCTACAGCAAGACAGGAGTCCCCAATTGCATACCGACTCGAGTATATGGCAGACCGCCTGTCCAACAGCTCTTTGGCGGCCCCGTATGAGTTCAGTACAATGATTGATTGTCCAGGGACCTTCAAGTGTAAGATATCCGTATCTTTAATAAGATTAGAAGTGACTCGGCAGAGATATGGGAACTGCTGACTATAGAACTTCCCCCATTCAGCCCATACTTTCCATGCATACGTGGACGGCATGACGAACAGGTTACCAAGAAATGGCAGTTTCTTAGGACCTGGAGGAAGGGGGTACAGAAGAAACTGACTGTTACGACAGACACAAATACTGAGAAAGAGTGTAATAACAAGGACCCCAATTTCGGAGGAAAGCATTGGAGGGATGGTCCAAAGATGAAGAGGAGGTTCCACTGGGCTTGGATCCAGAAGTGGACTTTATCGTGGTACGACGCATTACCCACGCCGACTTCGTCGGCCTTTGAGCGTCTATAAAGTGCGTCCTCGAGAAGCTCAGTATCGCCTGAGAACTACAAAAATAAGTATGATCTGACCTGCCCATTTAAAACACGTGATACATTGATGCATCATGAATCCAAGTCCTGGATATACATCTTCTCACTGATAATGATTCGGCTCCCCCCTGCTTTCGATTGTTATATCGTGATGGCCATCTAAAGTACCTTGCGATATTCAGTCTGCCAAGCAAGTCTAGTATGCGCGTCATGTTTGGCCCAGGACATACCTGATTAAACCTCTCTGCTTGATCATCAGCATTGAGACATACGCTTGTGGTTCTAGCTCCTCAGAATTATGTAGTTGCTTAGCATATTTTTTAAACAAATTTCCCGTATTTATCCTCCTCGCTCGAACTTTTCCCCCTTGTGCTGCAGTAAACCATGCAGGCACGGGCTTGCAGGTTGTGAACCCGAAGAACCAAGATGTACTGGGACAAATTATAGGCACAGTACTCCATAGGGTCTCGGTGCGCAAGGGATACGACATCCATGGATAGTGGAGAGATGAAGAAAACCATGACAGATAGGATGAGACATGTATGGAGTACACAACCATCATGAAGACCAGCTAACATTTACATTGAGAGCCACTATCTGGAGAATCTCTTCAAAACAGATTTGGTTCTTATATGTTTTTTTTTCTTCTGCCTCATATCTCTATCAGGGATGTGACGTTTTAGGATTATCACTGGATGATCGCAGATGACTTTACGACAGCTTGACCCTGAGCAACTATTATTCATCTCAGAGTGCTCCGCACCTGTCTTCTTAACCGTGTTAACAATATATTACCTCGAATCTGTCGTGAAAAGGTCAAGGTCGCTTTCTGAAGTTTGCGGCTGTGGCTCAAGAAGTGTCAATGTGTGGTTTTCACTGCTGATTCATTGGCAGAAAAACTTGACCCCAGTTGAATGATGACAATGACATACCAGCGAAGCATTTAGTTACACAGAGATGAGGTTAACAGCCATGGCAAACAAGTATGAGAAAAATGAAGAGTAAATTAGCGTACGACCAAAGAATGATCAGAACCTAGGATCCTCCTCATGAATTGATAAGCGTGAATCGAATGTTTTGAACGAATAACTAAAGCTCAAGGCTTAGATCATTCTATAGTCGAGATTAACTAATTTAGCGCCTTATCTCAGTTAAGCAACCCCTCGCCCGAAGGACGCATACGAAGAATGAATGCTTACAAAAGTGAAAGTGTGATGTCGCCATGAACTTTGGCTGTCAGCCTGATGTCCGCATCTAGATTCAGATCCAGTCTTAATTTCAACGGTTTATCTCCGCCTCCTCCTCCACCGCCAGCGACCGCACCAGCTGTGTCACCAACGGTGTTGACGACGCCTTTGGCGGTGTTCACAACTTCTTTTCCTGTATCCTCCACCTCGTCAACCACTGGAAGTCCACTATGACGTTTTTTATTTCTACGTTTGCGGCGGTGGTCTACTTGAGGCGCTTCCTCCAGATCACTGATAGTACTTGCGATAGACGGACTACGACGAGTACGACTACGCCCTCGTGATGGTTGACGTTGAGGAGCTAGAGGGTCTTGGGATGGCTCGCGTGACTGAGCGCGAGAGGGAACTTGAGATTCTGGACGAGATCCCTTGGGCGCCATTGGAAAGAGGACAAGGATGGAAAATGGGGAGTGTATCAGTAGGGTTTTGTTCTCCAGGAAAAGTAAGACATTAGAAAGGGAGGATCGATATTGACCTGATCGGCACCCACAGCGACGTCTCGCTGTGACATCATTGTTCTCCTCATGTGGGGATTGTGTGCTATCACGCAATTGTCGGCGACAGATAGTTGAATTAGTCGATATTTTTGAGGACAGAGTGCTGTACTATGTTTTCTGCTATGATATTATGAGTTTTACAGGGCTGGGCATATAGGGAGGAGGGTTGAGGTCAAATACAACTGGCTGGACAATCGGCACTCGTATTACGTCGTGGTGGATCCCCTAGTCTGATCATAGCATACAGCTAGATGATCCATAGTGTCTAACCATGAGATCATAGACATTAGATCACCACAATCAAGAGTGTCCATGACTTGGAGCTACATGTGTTAGTAATGCCAGATGTGAACCACTAACGTCTCAGGCGCCCGAAAGGGTAGAGTTGGTGCTTACCGAGTCAGACATTATAGAATAAAGCAATTTCTCTTCCTACGATTTCCCTCTAACCATGTCCAGCGTCATTGCCGATGTTACCGCCGCAACCAACGCCGCCACAGGCGAAGAAACAAAGAAAGACAACCGCACACAGGAAGAGATTGACGAAGACAATGCTCTTGCTGACAGGTTGTCGCTGATCATCGAAGATGCAAACGAGAAAATCGTGCCCATCTGTGAAATGATCCACAAGGTTAGTACCCTGTTCTTCTGATTACTCTTCTTAGTTTCTGATGAGTTTCCAGCACATCGAGAACATGGAGGCGAAGAAAGAGGAAGATCGTGACGAAGATGAGCTCATAAAACAGGTCAAGCCCCTACTTGAGCAAGCGGACAAGACTTTGAATGAGACGAAAGGCGCTGTTAACGGAGCTGATCCCGAAAAGCGTTTGACGAATAGAGCTAAGAGAAATATGCAAGATCATGTTGCCACACCTTCTGAGCAGCGTCTGGCTGAGGCATTGAAAGTCGTAAGTGACATTGCATTGCTCTGCCTGTTGGAGCATTCTCAGTAGATATGGTTAGCTCGTAGAGACCGTTGAAGGTACAGTGAAATGGGCGAAGGATAAATTAGATAATTATCCAAAGGCTAAGAAAGACCTTGGTCCCCTGCTCGATGCCTTGAGTCGTACGTCTATGCTGCTATGGAACTCCGTCAACCTTACTGACTGTTAACCAGAACCCATCACTCAAATCGTCGGTGGTGTAGCACTGCTCGTTGCTGGTGTTCTCAATCTTCTCGGGAATCTCGTAAGTCTTAAAGTCGTGACCGAGCGGTTAAAATCGACTCACCAATTCGATAGTTGAGTGGTCTCGGTCTCGACGGCTTCCTTAAAGGGATCGTGGCAGCTACAGTGAGTTTTGAGCGCCCAGACTATCCAAAATTCTATGGCTGACCAATTCATGTTATCAGGGCATCAACAGGATTTACCAAGGTCTGGGCTTGGACAAGTGGTTGAACAAGAACTAAGATTGAGCTATGTGGAAAAAGTCGTACAATCTAAATGTACAGGGTGTAATAGTTTCAATTTGTGATTGAACTTCGTAATATGTCCATCCAATCTACGAAACGCTTGGTAAACTGATGCTTGTCGATAGCTGACCAACCACGTGCGGATGGGAAAGATGCCGCGATTACGGTGTTCAGTGAGGTGACCACAGAGAGGATTAGAAGTCAGTACACATCTGAAGAACTGCTTTTTTCGAGATGAATAACAGGCACTCGGTTGTTTGACCCACGTGAGAGATAGGGGTTGTCAAGTCATGTGATGATACAGTCAGAGCTTGGCTTTGCATTGACGACATATGCATTTGTACTCGTATCATTCTACTAAGGCCCGCCACAAACATCACAGGGAATGGGGGCGATCATCTCAATAGTCCAATCAACGCCGTGTTGCTGTCCATGCACGGACATAAGAAAACTATGTCTGCGACTTCATCCAATGTGACAATCCGCAACAAGATTCATGGATTCTAGTTCATGCATCGGCCTTCCATCTAAATGGACGAAAGCGGAAACGTTGTATCTGTTCGGGGGGCAACGCTGCGGGACTTGATTGGCAGTTTCTAAAACGTGGTCTTCCTTGAGATTCCCGTTCAAGGCGGCAGGACAGATCAGAAGTTTCCGTACTATGTCGTTGAGTTATCCGCTAATAAGGGTGGTCATACACGACCTTCTAGTCCATTTCCACACTGTCAATGCCATTGACTCTCCTGACATAACCTTAATGCCGCCTGATTCTCCATTGAGGTTTGAAACTCGCAAAGAGAACTCAACCAGAAGTTTCGGTCATTATTTTTCCAGAAACCTGTGGATACGATACTGAACTGAACACCAGGACGATACTATCACACCCGTTCCCACACACCTGCCGATAACTTTTCACGATGCATGATCTTCTAAAAATAAGAACGGCACGGCATCATTGAGAACGGTGAGGTCCAGCGAAACATAGATTATGGACCTCATGGTACCTATTCCCTTCGTTCCTAAAAGCTTTAGCCCGGGTAGGTACTTGATTCGTATCCATCAACTAGGCTTGGAAGAATGTTAAACACCTGATATCATCTCGGATATAAACTGGAAATGGATTGATGACTGGGACCTTGGGAACATATCGCTACAACTATGATGAGATAGTGGGTAGAGAAATTCGATAGATCTACACTACCTTATGAGCAATACTAATCAGCATACGATAGCAAGTTTAGTATGGAAATGTGCTGGCTATTCCAGGGGTACTTTCTGCGCATGGGCATGGGAAGTGTGTTCTCTCCGATCTCCTACCGGCCTGTCGTATACAACGGTTGATTATCTATGCAGAAGAACATTATCGAAGCTGACGTTATGATCAAGACTCACTTGTTGCCGAAACAGTGTTACCAGATTGGATAGGAAGCATGCGTGGCAAGCTGTATGTAAAAATACTGGGAACGACACGATAATCCAGTAAAAGGGATGTTTTGTCGCATGGATGACTATCAAGGTCAAACTGGACTCTTGCTTATGCTTGTAAATATGCTACCGAGGACCTATTCCCGCATTCTTACGATGATTACGCAGTCAAGCCCCTCACCTTAGGCTAGAAATGCTGATAACAGCTGGGTGAGTGAAGACCGAGGGTAAGCTCGTCAGGAGATTATTTTTCGATGTTGTGCACGACGATCCTTGATGAATCGAAAAGAGTGGACTCCGTTCGGATTTTGGCATGATGGACATAATGAAGTGCTCCAAATAGCACTTCCGCTGATCAGCCTTTCTATCACATTCAATACCTTTGTAGGATTCTCAATTGTGGCAAATGAGGCTAACCTATGACCGTGGGAACGCTACGTGTCTACGTTTGTAGAAGTTCAACCAGGACAACTCAGAACAGATGCGTCTACCTAGGTTAGCCCTATGTTTGCTCCTCCTTGGCGGGGCATACGCCGACCAGGCTGGTCTTTATCCTCCAGGTCTATTGCCCCTCATAAATAGGGCAAATACTTTGTTGTCGACTGGCCATTTCAACGAGGCAGCCAAGGTATATTCTGAGGCCATTGGTATGATCAATTCGTCCAGTAATATCATGAAATTCAGGCTGAATTGTCTTCAAGATCAGGCTCCCGCAGATTATCTTTTGTATTATAAACGCGCAACCACCTACTTCTCTCTCCAACGGTACTCAGCGGCGCTCGAGGACTTTGACCATGTCTTGTCGCTAACGTCTAACACGTTCGATAATGCCCACCTCATGAAAGCTCGTATATATGCAAAGGAAGGCCAGTACAAACCAGCGAAATACTCACTGGAGCTGTACATGAAGGCGAAGGGTAAGAACAAAGACCAGGATGCAGAAGACCTGGAGAAGGAGATAGAAGAAGGTCAACATCTCCATTCGAAGCTTGAGAAAGAAAGGAAATCGCAATTATGGAATGCATGTGTAGAAACTGCTAGTGCACTTCTACGAAAAGCCAGCCACTCAGTTGAAGTGAGGACATGGCGCGCAGAATGTGCGTTTGCCGCCGGAGACCTCGAGAGCTGTGTAGGTGATCTAACGTATGTTGCTACTGATCATCTACTTCGCGTACATTTACCGACTCATTCACAGTCGACTGTCTGGCATATTCCAGCCGTCTACTACCCTTCTGACTCATATATTCCGTCTTTCTTACTTCCTATTACCGCCTTCGCCTGGCGCCATGAATGCCCTCAAACAATGCCTTCATTATGATCCTGATTCGAAGATTTGTCTGTCTCAACATCGGCTTGTCAAGAATCTTGACAAAGGTTTCATTCAAGTGGAAGAGATGCTGAAGAAGGAAGATTGGCGCGGTGTTGTCAAGCAACTACTTACACCTGGTGGAGGCAAGACTGGCGATCTCTGGCGAAAATTTGAAGAGGCTATGGAAGAAAACGTTGGACAAGAAGACTCCATGCTACCCTTGGTTCCACCTACTCTTCTTGAATCCACCATTCCCAATGTGGACCAGAACTCTAAGAAGCTCGTGATAAAGTCATTACCGATGCCAAATGCCTCTAAAGTCTCTATCCAGCGACAAACTCTTGTACGGGCATTGTGTAAATCATTTACACATCTGGCCGACCAGTCGAAAGGGGAAGAATACAGGAGACATATGGGTAAATGGTGTAATGAACTTTTGACGCTAGAGGGATGCGAAGAAGATGTTGATGGTCTCATCGGAAAGAGCGAGGAACTTATAGTCAAAGAAGAGTTCGAAGAAGCTGTCCGGATACTAGATAAAGCATTCGAAGTTAGTGGACGTAGTGACCGTAATGTAGGTAACCTTCGTTGTTTATATATGCTTAGACTCATAATTGAAATTTCAGATCCATGCCCGACTTTCCAAAGCCCAGAAGCTTCTTAAACAGTCCAAACAAAAGGATTATTATAAGGTCCTAGGTGTGCCTCGTGATGCTGATGAAAAGACCATCAAGAAAGCATTCCGTCAAGCTGCCAAAACAGCTCATCCAGACAAGGGTGGCTCAGAAGCAAAGATGGCCGCCGTCAATGAGGCTTATGAAGTACTGTCAGATCCCGAACTACGAACAAGATTCGACAATGGCGACGACCCTAATGATCCTAGCGGTGGCAATCCGTTCTCACAAGGTAGTCAGCCATTTGCTCAGTTCTTCGGTGGTGGATTCCCTGCTGGTGGCGCCGGCGGCTTCAGTGGGTTCTCTAGTGGGGGTGGATTTTCTGGCAGTGGGCCTGGTGGATTCCAGTTCCACTTCAATACTCATGGTGGTGGTGGGAGGAGAGGTCATTGATGTCCGTACGAGTGTTGTCGTTGTACTTTGGTGGATAATAAATCGGATTCGGTAGCGCTTAATTATCGGTGTAGTTTGGACCTACTTGTAGGTTGCTTTGAATAACCCACGGATAAGATACGCAGGATCACCGAGAACAGATTTTAAACAAATATCGATGATCTCTGACTTTTGGCTACCTGGCTAGTTGACGTAGACCGACATGTAGTCTGGCGGCTGATTATTCTCAAGCACATACTCCAGCAATTCAGGTAACATTCAGAACTAGATACAATCTGTAGGACATATCCCCCTTTCATAAACAGATCCGCTTCACAAGGCATTACGACAAGGTAGGGTAGATTCCAAAGTCCTAGGACCCCTTACAAGCTCAAGGACAGAAGGTGATAGTCCACGAGTGATCTCCAGCAGAGCATCCACGGACTGGTGAATCGTTGCCACATCCCGAAAGATCCTATACACCCACAAGTTGGTACAAATCAAGTATGCGCGAATCCGATGGCACTCACTCCAGGTGGATAGGCTGAGCTACAGCCGCAGTTAACATTGGTACAGGTTACGGTATCACAGCCGTTCACTGCAATGCTTATAGATTGCGTAAATCCCTGCGAGTTCAGAGGACTGGGGGTGAGTCGTGCGAGGATGCTTTGACGTAGTCATATGCTTACTTGTATGTTCGATATATCATAAGCCTGAGAATGAAATCAGTTAACCTGAGACAGATAGATGAAGCATCGGGCTTTCCTGTGGGGTAAAGATATCACCAGTATCAAGATTGAACTCTGTCATTGTACATCCTTCGCCTTTGCTGCCACAGGCCCCATTTTGGGCGAAAATGCGCCCATTCCACTAACCATACATTATAGAGACCATCATACAAATCGTGAGGCACAGCATCCATACCTGACGATTAATTGTCAAGGTCTGACTTCCGCCAGGTGCAAGGCTTCTCGGTTGAGGACCTGCATACGATATTGCAGGATTGGGCTGGTGATAACGGTCAGTTGTGTGGTAGTACAGTCCTTTTTTATATTAAATACCACTCCGCCTGAGCCAGGGATGCTACAGCGGGGAGAGTAGCCACAATTGACGTTAGCGATCACCGGCTGCACATTTCCCCCACATCTGTTATTGAAAGTGACTGGGAGTGGCCGTAATCCGGGGAGGTGAATATTACTAGTGTTAGTCGCACACTTTTTTCAAGGAGCCCACCAAACATACATGAGTGGTCCGCCTGGGCACCAGCAATGGTTGTAACAAGGATGAAGAGAGATTTCAAGTAGGTCTTCATCTTTCTTGACGCTGTTCGTAAGGCTTACATTCCCACTTGTGGACAAGAGTATTTATACAAGTTCTATTCCGCTCCAAACAGGGTGGACCCAGCGTCAATAGTCGGCGCGACATCATACAGAGATGGCTAGAACTTGATGTACAGCTCCTAGACTCCACTATGTTGAATGTCACATCAGGAAAGATCCGTGGTGCTGACAGACGATGACGAGAAAGTATCGCCAAACGCAAGCACCACCGAAGTCATGTTCGGCAACTTTGTTATAGACAAGGTCTAATCGGTATGATGGAGCATGAGTGGTCTAGAATCCAGCTCCAAGGCTATTGCAAGACAGGATTGATGCGAATAAAACGTCAGAAGGCGGAGGAGGACACAATGTTGATGAATTTCAGCTCATGGGCGTTTCCATAGCCAACTTTCGTTGATGAGAATGAAACAATGGCTTAATAATCAATTGCACTAGCTACTAAATCTGTCCATCTTAGACTGAACGAATGTCAAAACAACAAAACAAAAGAAAGCTAGAACACTACAATCAATTTACTGACCCAGAAGACGTTCGGAAAAGCCTCAGGGCCCAAAACCCCGATGTCGTCGTCAAAGGCAGAGTTGTACAAGTTTCTTCCTTAAGCAATATTTTTAAACATTTTTCTCAGCCTTGAATCAACTCCGGAATCAGGTTACAATAGGGTTTGAAGAAGGGAAAATAGCAGCTCAAGACGAACGCTTACTACTTGTCCAGCAATGGTTAGAGGGAAATCAGGGGGCTCAAGATGTCTTCGGGTTATGGGAACATGCAGATCCTGTAGGTATATTACTCTTCTCTGCAAGAAAAAAAAAGATGACATTCGTCAAAGAGGCAAACTAACCTCTCAGTGGCCATAGTATCTCTTTTAGCTGCTCTTCTTCCACTCTTGTCATCGCACTATACCTACCATGCACTTGGGTATCCTATCGTCAAGAAACTCTTGAGTTCACAATGGATGAGGAAGCTGAACTCATTCGTTGGAGGGGCACATAATGAACTCATTTTCGTGACTCTCAAGCTTCTGAATGCAGTCTCTGGGTATGCAGGAGGCCGAGAGAAGAAGACACTTTTGGAAGTTTTTCAGTGGGAGATCAAGGCAAGCTGTGTCCTCGTATATCACTATTCCCCCATCTTCTCATATTCACCAGAGCTTACCTAAATTATTGAACCTTCGGAGAAAAGGTACACTCGACTACAGCCCTCTGTCGCGACCTGGTAGATTAACCTCTGTGAATCAGTACTTTGTGACTGATTGTGCGTCGACAGATATACGAACGTTATACATCCTCTTCCTTCTCTCATTCCTTGACAGTCAAACGCAAGTGAAGACCGTATTCCTGGAGCAACACCGAGATGCCTTTCTCGGTATTTTCAAAGGGCTTCCACAAGATCACTATCTCTTGATTCGACATGTCCTGGAGGCTATCTGGACTAACCTCTTTTCCGACCAGAAAATCAAGAGAACTGTGAAAGTTGGGCTTTTCAATGAACTAACCATCTCCCATGTAAGTTCCTCAAATAAAATTTCACAATTATCTGACATGTAGCATTGGCTAGCTGTTGAAGATTTACGAGCGTACGAGCTCAAATGATGAAGATCCAGAGTATATCCCTGCTGATCTCGTCCATCACTTCCTACTTGCAATTATGACGCGATCCGGGGTTGGAATTTGTTTCAAGGACCGCGGTTGGTATCCTCGAGACGATGTTGAAGATGAGAGAGGAGGGAAGATCTACAACAAGATTCTCGCAAATATTCTCAAAACCCTGAAAGTCAATGAGAGTGCAAGACAGCAGGAATTGGCAACGAAAATGCTCGAAGCTTGTCCTGAGCTTGTTGCGGGGTTTGTGTTCTAGCATCAATCATGCAATGCTTCTAAAGCTATCATCATTATCAGATACTGGTCCTCTGCACAATTGACGCTCGAACCCCGACTATCAACAAAATGGATTGCCAATATCGCCTTTTTCGGGACCATAATATCTCTTCCCGTACCCAAATTGACATTTTACCTTCCGAATACAAATCTATATGATCCTACTCCACCACCACTCCAGATCATTCTTTCCAACGTACTTCCCTCTCATGTGTCACCCAGAAATATATTTACAAAAGGGCTTTTGTCTTCCTCGGGTCTCGTACAGCATTGTACAGCACTCTCATTGGTGAAATGCCTTCAGAAATATGCGAGTGTACTGAAGAACTTAGAGCAAGTTGAAAGTGCATTAGAGGTGAAGGGTACTGGGGTTGGACTTTGGGGGAAACGTAGAAGAGAGGTGGAAAAGGAAGTCCGAAAGAGGGTGCCAGAATTTCAAGTCATTCTGGGGTTCTGTCAGCAAAAGGTCGTTTCAGCGCCCAAAACACAGGCGTCGAGTCCCCTTCGTACTGCTCTTTTGCAGGAGAGCGCACAAAGGTTGTTGTTGTTGTACCACAAATATCTGCCTGAAGTCGTCGCAGAGGCGCGTTTTGATGTTGGTAAAGTTCTTGCCAGCTTTGATGTGTCCGTGGTCGACGATGCAGACGAAGATAGTGGTATTCCCGAAGCTGCTAAAAAGTTTCATTTGATTCAAAGGCTGCATGTATTTCGCACACTTAAGGAGAACGATCAATTTATTTGGACCGGCAAGACTTGTACTGAGTCACTTTTCTTCACCTTCCCTTACGATGAGCTAATCCTATCCTCAGCGTCTTCCCGGACTTATCTCTATGCTATCCTCAAATCATACGTGGTCACCTGCATTCCGGCTCTGAAAGACATCCTCCTTGACCTCCTTTCATCCCTTCTCTCCTCCTGCATCTTGTTTGAAGAAAACCCTACCGAACCTAGTCTTTGGTTTATTTCCCTTCCTTGTTTACTGCGTGCCTTGAATGCCACATCACCGGATAACACGAACCTCACAGATGAAGCTGAGAGTGTTGTGATGTTTCTCGACGATTGCATCCAGCGGTGCCTCAAGACTCCTTTCAGATATATCGAAGAAATGCGTGGTAGCCTTGCATCGATCACTTCTTCCAGCTCCAACGTTGATACATGTCCGAGTCCTCTGATCATGACAGTGCTAGAACAACTTGATGCGAAGACCAAAGCTGACCTCTTAGCGCCTTCTGATGTCTTAGCCATATCCTCTTTCATACGCAAGTTGGTGTTTCAACTCATGGGACAAGCCCAAAGTTTGATTTTCCTGGATTTTCTGGTTGCCCGTGTCGATCGCATACTTTCTGAGAGGCGACGATGGCAATCCGAACATCCTGCAATAGCAATGGCTGTCAAAACGGAAGTAAAGATGATATACGCTGCAATCAAACCTCAGCAACCGGTCGAGGTTCTAGCCATGTCAAGTTCGAGCCTGCAGGGTCAACTGGAGTTGATTGAATCTTCATCCTCTAGTGAGCATCTCATTATTTTTGTGCACTGCCTGTGTGCTGATCAACTATTTGAGGCCAACAAACGCGTCACCGGAGACTCCTTGCACATAAGGTCATCGATTGTGTTCGCTTTTTGGATCAGCCCTTTTCGTCTGCAGACGCCGAACGCATAATATTGGCTGTCCAAGCATACTACGCTCCAGCCCTTCAGGAGCTGGTTCAATATCTCTTCCCTCATAGTGGTTCACTACGGAAGAATCACGTCCTGGTAGGAACCGATGTTGGCAAACCGTGAGTTACTTGATCCACATATATGTGCCAACTCTGATCGGTTTGTGAAGACTTCCTATCGAGTGGCTTTTCTTGAACGCATCAGATGAGCAGCTCCTTGACTCCGATTATAGAAGATGCTTGATCACCGCCCTTTTCTCGACCAAGCCCCACGTGCAGTCATGTCTTACTCTGGTGAGACAGATCGGGCATCGATTAGACACTGCAGATGCGCTTGTAGCTTCTGGGCTCTTGTCTGTCCTTGCTGCCCTTTTCAATGAAGCTCGATCAGTGTTTGACGACCGAGAAATCGGGTTCATGAAGCAATTCTTGTTCGCTGATTTTGGTGTTTTGAAGCGCTTGGCTCTTGCAAACGACGTTGATGATAGGGTCTATGCTGTCCTTGAAGAATTATTGCAAAGCTCTTTTAAGCCCACCTCTCTAGCTGACAGATGTATTTTGTCTCAGGTTAGCACTCATTGGCTTACATTTCTTGTTGACCAGCTGGATCACGGTGATCTCGATGTGAGTTTCCTGTACAAACTCGATGGCTTCTTGGACCTAATCGCTTCAGCGGATAGATAAACAAGAGTTCTCTCTGGATCAAATATCTTCCTCCTTCGCAATTACTCCACCTGCTTGACAAGCTGGTTTCAACAGGGTCAATCCACCTTAGTCCTATTATCCAGTCAGTCTTGTGTGTACTCCAGTCTTCTATATTGCAAGATGAAGATACCCTGCATGCCATATCGGAACGCATCCCACAACTTTGGCGAATACGACAACAGTTCAATGCATCATCCGAACTGGAAGAACTTATCCTGGCTGCTATCGAATCAACACTCCCCATGGGGATCTCTGACTATGGTTTTGGCCTTGATCCTGATGCAGACCCGCCTCTGAGTGTGCAGATGCAGCGAGCTTCGGCACGCTGGTGCAGAAGATCACTTCAGCTGGGTCACGATCTTTCTCTCATGAACATCCTCGATTCGGATCCTTGGTTATCTTCAAGTGCTAAGGTGATAGCGAGTATTGCTTACAAAAACGGTATCAATCTTGCGAGGTTTGAGACTTGGCTGAAGTCAGGCCGTTCGACCCGTCGCTCTTGTGAGGACTTAGTAATCGTCATTCATGCTGCTCTAGATATATATCATTGCACACATTGCATGGATCTGCTGGATCCGACTGCGTGGATACCGCACCTGAGAAATATCATTTCTCTCGTTTTTAATCATGACATTCCATCCTCTGTGCGTCAGAGAGCGAGCTCATGTTTAGCTTTGGCATTGAAGGCATTTCTCGGTCACCGAGAGGATCTGATTCATCTGGTGATCGAGCATGTAGACCAAAACCCTACTCATCAACCCACAGTGGAATGCATCCGGATGGGAGTCCACTCATTGGAATTATCAACATCTATACTAGATTGGGCCCTCTATTGGCTGATCAGGCACTTGGCGAGTAGTTCACCTATGCCTGCACAAGCGCAACGGATCACCCAGGAAACGGGTATGTAATACGGACAATCAGATCAGAGGTAATGCTGACAATCGGTCAAGTGGTGATGGCGCGGGTGTCCGACCCCAAACCACATCGAGTCGAAACACTCCTAGGAGTCGTTGTTCAGCATCATTTGCACGACATCTATGCCGTGGAGCTTGCAAACATTTGTGTTACTAAGGTGAATTTGAAGGTGTGTCTTTGACGTTTGAATACGAGTTTTGCCTCATATTTGCATGACAGCCGGTTGTAGTTAATCGGTATTTGCAAAACATACTACACCATCCACAGTTCTCAAAACTGGTCAGCTCAGAGTCTGATTCCCGCTCGTATATAATACGCATCCTTCACACATTTTTTGAACTACATCCATCAAACACATGCCAGATAACACAAGTCGAGCCTCTTCTACCGATCTATCGTGGGACACTCGCTGAACCGGATCTTCTTATTTTGTCCATTTTTCAGCTTTTTGAAATTCAGCGCAAAATCTCACTAGCGTCGCTGTTCAATCGTTGGTCTTTTTCAAGCGGAACCACATGTTCCTCTCCTCTGGAGGCTATACAGAGTCTCGACCCTGCTCTCGTATTTCGCACCACATTGCATTTTCCGAAATGGAGAAGGTTTCAAATGGACATTATGACTCCGATAAATAGTCACGATCGACAACTGTACGATCCTGTATTCCTACTCCTCCTTTTAAATTGCATATTTCAACATCCGCCACTCACTCCATTGGGTTGGATTGAGCTTTTTAGAACGAACATATGTGGACTTTGTGTCTCGACTGTTTCGTCGAAAGACCCCTCGCTACGTTCCTTGGGCCTGTCGCTTCTCACTGGTCTATATAAATCTATCGAGGTCGGTCCTTTTGTCTCTTGATAATCCCACACTTGCGCATGATTTGGATCACAGAACCTCGTATTTCAGGAAAAGGCACATACCATCTACATCTTCAATCTTCTCCGAGACCTCTTGAGATCGCCGTCGTCTGATGGCCCTCCTCGATTACCTTCGTACACCACCCTTATTCTCGCTCATGCTCTACACGGTGTTTTTTATCCCTCTGATTTTATCTATCCTCTTACTGCACGGTTCCTCCTTCAAAGACCAGAGCTAGACCCTCATGATGTTCCCATGCTTTATGCTATGTTGTACAGCAACACAGACAACTGGAAAAAAGAGAGAAGGTGGATGATTCGATTCTTAGCTGACGGTATGGTCAGCTCTGGTGATTGGCAAGTTTTGAAAAGGCGTCATGGTTGGGATCTTCTCGCCAGCCTTTTTCAATGCACTGGGTCAGATTTCGGATTGTGCAAGGGGATCTTTGAGGTATGTGAAGCTTTTTGGCATATCCGTCCACTGAATAGATTGTCATTCATAGATTCTGGCTAATCTGACATGCAACAAACGAGCTCTAAGTAACATGATCTTCCGAAGTTCTTTCCTGGCGTGGCTAGAGATTCAGATTCAACAGCATCAAAATAATGATGAACAATTGCAATGGGCCAAACTGTTGGTCAACATTGTTCTCACCATCGGTCATCACAAACTCGACTCGATATACAGAAACTCTTGGCGGAACAGTATTTATCGTTGCGTATCCATGCTCCTTGATAGACGTAAGTTTTGTTCGGGATGGTACCCTAATGCTGAAATTGATCCCTACCGTTAGCGAATGCGTACGCAATTTTGCCTGTCATTGTCACTATCATGTTCAAGTTGGATCAATCGGCTAATACGTATATCCCCATCGCCGAAGAATGTGTCCAACTGGCAACCCAAGCTCTAAAAACTCTTGAAAATCAGCTGGACAGCACTACGATGTGGGAAAGCAACACATGCCCTACGTACGACATGTTCCCTGGCCGCTCCATTCATGATCCTTTGATAGATGCGCTTTCATACGCGACATGGTTGAATTGTGCTACCTTACTCTGGCGGATAGCAATGAGGTTTGAATGCAAGTCTCTTTCATGGGATGAACTTACCTGCAAACTGCTTGCAACTCGATGTTTGACCAAGGCAACGGAATCAGAGTGGATACATAAACATACTGTAGTATTACTATGCACCCATGTTGATAACTAGTGCTACCTATATGATAACAAATGATAAGCTAGTTTTGATGAGCTGATGAGGCAAGTAAATGCTATCTATAACCCATGTTAACTACTAAGAGTGATGAAATAAATATTATTGCATCTTGTGTCATGACTTGGCAAAATGGCTAAGTCATTATTTATTATTCTTTTATATTTTCTTTTCTTTTAGTTTAGTTTATCAGACACACAAGATAAAAGAGCCTCGTTGTCCCTTCTTGTCCTTTAACCACCACCATCTCCCTTCGGGGGGTTCATATTCTACCTAACATCTCTCACTAATATTGTTGTTATTCACCATCCTCCTTTATCTCTTGCCTGTCCTCAGAGGCA
>Ga0153959_1000387_pt1:2500-20905 | contig 20905 bp, 18 predicted proteins | sample TSFL043MetaG_FD_104685 | JGI IMG/M metagenome (GOLD analysis project Ga0153959, IMG submission 104685) | Attine ant fungus gardens microbial communities from Florida, USA - TSFL043 MetaG | ecosystem: Host-associated > Fungi > Mycelium > Unclassified | place: USA: Florida, Wekiwa...
TCTTTAGCAACAGCCGCCGCAGACAGCGCTCCATTGCTATCGTCAAGCTTGGAAATGGTGCAACAAGAAGAGAATTAGCAGAAAGAGAAAGGGATTTACCCGCTCTGATACCTCCTAAAGCGAAATAGGCACGCGCCCGGGTAGAGAGTCTGCCTGAGTCGTGCGGCCCCAGGTGACGCCTATTGTAATGTAGCACCTGGGTTCAGCCTTCTCCTTGCCGAGTTTCGCTTCTGATCTCTCTCTGAGTCTCTAGTTCGTTACCTTCTACTACCGATCTTCTCCTTTCGCTTGTTTCGTTGAGCTCGCTTTCTTTCGTTAGCTTCCTTACTCTATCAAGTAAGTAAGAAATTCCTTTCTTTAAAGAAACTAAAAAAAAGAGAATATGAACAGCAGCCAAATACTTTTAAATGAGAGTAATCAGGGATGCTTCCAGCAAGAACTTAGACGGTATGCAATTGATCAAGTATGTTGCGGTCAACACAGCTTCTGCCCAAACGAGGTACATTCCTCCCAAACATCATAGCTCCAACCGTTTCCAATAAGTCTCTATTTTTCCTCTCAGCTATTCCAGGAGTATACGCACAAGATCCCTGATGAACAGTGCTTCTGGAAATAAGATATTGAGAAAATTTCGTGGACCCTCCAGAATCAGATCGTCAAATTCTTTTTTTTTTGCATTGGAAATAATGTCAATTGTGTGCCGTTCACTCCAAGATGGCGAAAATTATGTAAATTGGAGTGAAGAGGTAAAGTGCTTCTTGATGGGCCAGGAATGTTGGATAATTTTGAGTGGTGCGGAAGGTGAACCGGAGGATGTGGCGAGTAAGAAGCTATTTTCATGTTGTTCTGGTCTGGTAGGGCTATGCATGCGATCATAGTGTCTGTAGCTGATGAGATGCGCCCCCATATATGGGGCATTACAGACCCAAGAAAGGCATGGCTTACTTTGAGGGAAGTTAATGAACATGCGACCGCAAGTAAGCGTCAGTGCCTGGAGACTGAACAACATGGCGCGGGGTAGTTGGGGCTCTTTCTTCTTACTGTATGTTGGTTAAGAACCTTTGTGATCAGCTGGAGGCTTTTGGTATTCAAAACTATGAGGCCGGTAATCTTAGTCAGATCATGAAGGGTATTTTTTGAAAATGTTGATGGGATAAGGCAGTCTTTGCTACTGCATCAACATAACCCTTCCTTATTTTCTTAATGCAAAGGTGCATGAGAAGACGTATACGTATAGGAGGATGAACAGGCTGAGCCTGTCTGGACAAAGTGTAGATCCTAATCCTAGGGATATACTTTTGTTCACTTCTACGTAAAAATTTCATTGTTGGGGAAGGCAAAAGCAGCATCAGGGAGCTCTTCCAAGAACAATAAGTGGAAGCTGGGGTGCGTGTCTTAGGTGCGGGCAGATGGGGCACTACGTGATAGAGTGCACAGCAAAAATTCTTCTTGTTAAGGAAGATAATGAAGAGAGGGGAGGCGCGACACGAGCATACTCAGTTTGCGGAAGTGAAGAGAGCCCGCGATGCGGTCTTTGACTTCGGTACACACGATTACGCATTCTTCACAGGGACAGCAGGGTAGCTGTTCAGTACCTGATGTGGTTGATCCAGGGAATGCAGATTTCCGCAGCGGTTTTATCCTGGTTGGAAAGATAGTGGTGCCACTTGCTTCGAGTCGCCCTTCCTTAACTGATTCTGAAATCCCCGTCTAAAAAAAAAAGAATTTTATTGCGCCGGTTTGCCATTTTTTTCATTAATCACCGACGGTTGGTTGGAACCCCAGACTATGGTGGCTGAGTCTTCAGAACAAACTCTTTTTGCCAAATCTTTCTTGACCGATAGAGGCAGAGGCTTTCTCAAAGCGGGATCCTGCCTTAAGTGAAGTGGAGTTGCAACTTAAGTTCGGCGGATCTGACTTCTGGGTCTTGTACAGTCGTTGTTGTCGACTAGCCAATAGGTGATTCAGGAGTCACCAGATAAACGACTGTTAAGTCCAGTGACGAAGTCGACACAGTCGGTGTCCATCCGACGTCTTCAGGTCGGATCAGCATGGTTGCTGCCTAAGTCTTCGATCCGCCCATTAGCGGATTCATTCGCCGGGGTTCGCCCGCCTGATCAAAGTCGAAGTACGTGGGGTCCATAAGCGTCTATCAGCTTTTATAGGGGCGACGCTTTGAAAGTCCTCTTTAGCGTTCGTTGCCTTTACTTGGCGCGCTTCCTTTAGCGTATCAACACTAAAAGCCTGCCCGCCTAAGCCATAGAGAGAAGGGTCAAACGAGAAAATGGAGGCGCCTATCTATCGATATGACCAAGACCTTGTCACGAGCTGAAAAACGGCTGCGTGCACTAGCGCGCAACGGCTTTGAAGCCTGCTGGATTCGAACCAGGAAAAGAAATTCACTACAATCCCAGCGAACTCCCGTTATTCTAATCGCGACTTTTGGTTACCCGGTTCCCTACGTGAGGTAAGTACGTCCGGGGGAGTCTGTTCTCCTCCCCCCTTTACCTTTAGGCTAGTCAAAAGGTAAGTCAAGGCCCCAGGTCTCCGACTCAGGCCGCGCTTTAGCCCTAGCAACATCTTCTTTATATTGGGCATAATTTACTTGGAAACGCATGAAATCGTTCGCCTTTTTTAATTGTTCTAGGCGTACAATCATATCCTGCATTTGCCGGTGGACCTCTGCCCGCTCCTCATCCGACATGAGGTGTAGATTTGGTATTTCAGGATGAGTAAAGAGTTCTGGCACCGGGGGGATGGTTGGTAGATTTAGGTCTGGCAGCACTGAACACCATCCCTTTAACTTACAAAAGAAAGAAAAAATGCCCTCTCGCCCAGCGTGCCTTGCCGCTACAAGCCTCAGGGGCACAAGCGCTTTCTAAGTGTTTTCTCACTTGGTCGACCTGGCAGTTCATTTCAGTTCGGTTGCGAAATATATAGCTATCAAGCTGGTGGGACTGGAATTCAACCTGCAAATGTAGTAAGTAATCCCTTCCCCGGGAGGCTTCCAAAGACCCAATGACTTTTCATTTGGGAGGGTGGACGTAGTTCAGTCATTATCATTCATACAGCTGATCTGCGACAAAGGTCTTCTTTCATTCAGTCTAAATCATGCGTACAGCGTATATGCGACACCTTTCCTATAGTTATAGTGTCGAACACACATAAGTATAGGTTTTGTTGTCCTTACGACGGTTGTCAAAGACCGGATCTTTGCACTTTGCGACCCTATCCGAGTATGTGCTTAGTGCAACGCCTTATAGACCAATGAAGTAATGTATTCATACGAGCTCCGGCCCTCAGCAGCTCGAATACAAAATCAACTTGTTCATTTATGTTACCTGTTGTGGACCTTCAACGTTTCACCCTTTCATAGATCTGGGAAAGGCGGTTTTGGTTTGGGAAGTGACGTTGAGACAGGGCGGCACGTGCGATAAGTAATAAAGAAAGCAAAGAGGCATAAGTTGAATAGGCATAATAGCCCGCCTTCCATCAGTAATAGTCAAGCCTGCGAGCCGGTTTCGCCAGGGGTTGGTTTATACGTACGCGAACCACTATGGAAAGTAGTAAAAACAAGAACAACAGGAAGAGGCATACATATATACCTTTACTTACTCGTCCTCTGTTTCTGAACCTACCTTGCTCGTCTCTAGTCACTGTCCCTCTTTACTTTAAGAGCCTCGTCTCGTATGATAAATAGGAAAGCCGGCAAACAAGCCAATCCCAATCGAAGGGTTACTCCTTTTGTCCCTTCGAAAGCAAGAGCCACAGCAACTGGAACCTTCTCTTCTCTTATGTTTCATCGGAAGAGGCACAATCTCCTATGGCAACCTTCTCTCTTCGGTCAGCTCCCCGGTCAGCTAGGCCCCTTTAAGCTAGCAAGCCGAACTCGTTGTAGTCTCTGTCCCTTATTACAAGTAACTTAGTCCCGTAACCGCTCTGCACCCTAGTTTGATCCCTAGAGACCCGCTTTCGAACTTGGGTCTTGTTAATTGGAAGAACTACGCGGTTTGCCAGATGTTACGAGGGAGTCGCTACCCTAGCCTTGTCCAGTGAACTGCTTGGCAGATTAGCAAAATGGAAACCCTCAACCAATACATCGTGCCGGATTGGTCAGGAGGATTCTAGTTGCTATAATCTGAGCCGAAGGAACCGATGGTCCCTTACCCCGATCAAAATGAAGGGGTAGCTGTGGGGAATGAGATCGCGAAAGCGACACCCTGGTTCTCCTTGAGAGCGTGGTTGGCTTCAAGGAAGGTGCATATATGTTCCCGCAAAAGCGCAGTCCTTGATTAGCACCCTAACCCTAAAAAAGGGAAGGTGTTGGAAGGCTGAGATGGATCACTAGCATGGTACCCCATAAAGCGGGTCCCCGGGATTCTGAGTGGGCGTGTGACTAAGGAACAAAAGGTTGAGAGCTTATTCAATAGAGAACCGTAGTCCAATCAAAAACAAAAAGAAGAAGGACTGACTACTCTAGCATCAGTACAAGAAGGCGGACATTGATCCTGTAAGTCGGCTGGCTGCCGGAACTGCAGTGGTCGCCTGGTAGTAGCCACGGGTCTACTACTTTCTCCAATAAGTGAAAAGACATAATTGGGGAATCAGGGCATGCCGGCGAAGAAGGTGGCTCCATACCGGATAACGTAGGCATTCGAAACTTTCAAAGCCATTTTTAAGGTTTTTAATGCCTATCCGGGTGGTGGACCAAAGCAGAGCTTGGCCCTCGCGCCTAAGCACGTATGGACTGCTCAGCTGTAGGAAGGAGTAGGAACAGAAGGGGATCCTATTTAAGGCCATGTAGTATCTCCGCTAAATTTACCCCCCCTCCCTCCTATGTTGCCTTTCGGTTTAAATCCCCTATCACAACAAGCCACCTCGTGAGCCAAGGAGATCTTCTCTACAATAGTTAGTCCTTTAACAAAAGCTCCTTGTTCCAACAAAATGATTCTAGGTAGAATCCAACTCATTCTTCGAGCTAGATCCAATTTTTTAGAAAAACCTTCAAATATCCCAACAAGGGCGGTAACCCTTGCCTACGTAACTTGACCGATAGGTCAAGGGACAAGCCCTTGGCTTAGTTTTCGGAATTGGTGAAAATGTGAAGGATTTTCGACTTTCGGAATAAGGGCAATTAAATTCGAATTCAAACTTAGGGCCTTTAGCCTTCAGCAAAGAAATTGTGAACCGCCCTGACCAGGGCGTCTTCAATAATCTTCCAACAGTGAGAGTCAAAAAAAAAAGACCTGGGAATCCATCAATTGTTAGGATAGGGGAGGCACAGCCCCCAACCAAGGGAGTGGTTACATCCAGTATGTCCCCCCGGCATGCTGCCCCGGGGCCGGAATGCGGTAGGGTGCTCAAGCTAACGGCAAGGAGTGATTCACAATAAAATAAGGAAAGCAGCTCTCAGGAGGTGGGAAAGAAGGAAGGAAGTAGGGCAGGATCGCTTGCTTGAACGAGGGGAGTGGGTCCCAAGGAAAGGACTAGAAAAACCAAAAACGAATGCCAGAAAGAATGATTAATGACAGAAGGGACCCCTCAAAAGAATGAGATTGACCAGAACGAGAATCGATCCGACGCCCACAAGAGTCATCACCACGCCAGAAGGACATGCCCCGCTAGCCGATAAAGAGGAGTCGTTAGTCGTTGTACCATGAGCAGAGCAAGCTGCTAGCGGGGGAGTGGAGGGGAAGGAGAGGACAGGTTCCGCCGTCAGAGTCGAGTAGTGGAGCCAGAAAGGAAAGAATGAGTAGTACCAAAGAGACATGTTACGAAAGAAGGAATCACAAAGAAGAAACAAAGACAAGAAGCCCTTAACTCCGCAACTGCCTTCGGGCGAGGAAATTCCCCCCAAGACCACCAACACATAGACTATCCAACCAGAAAGAAATGTCGCTGACGGCACGGAACAGGCAACTACTCGCTTCGATCCAAGAGTCACGAAGGAAAGAGATACTATACAACTAGAAAGACGTACTTGAATGCGGAATGCTATGAGTCGAGAGAGAAAGAATTACTAGTGCCTGAAAGAGATGTTTCAGACATCTCCCTTCGCTTGCAAGGATAAAGGCCCAACCTTGTACACCTACTGTCTACCTGCTTCCCATATCACAATGTTCATCGTACCCAACGAAAGTAGTGGCTCGCCTACTTCTACCTACTGCACCTACATCCTTGGACCTACTACCCAGACACATCTCATCCGGAAACAGATCCCGACCCCTCACTCGGCAGGCAGCCTATGACCAGTTACAGTGGGCACTCATTAGTAGTCAGCCTTCGCGAAAGGAATGACCCTAGCAACTAAAGATAAGGAAGAAAGAGACACTCTATTGCCAGAAGGACCAACGACGATGAGAGAAAAGAAGGAGGAGGCGTATGAGCAAGCAGCATGAAAGCTAGAAAAAGGCATCCGAACTAGGGGCAGGGATGAGAGAGGCCAGAGCACAGCCAGTGGCTGAGATAAATGCAGAGCCGGGACAAGTAGCTTCTTCACCTGTAGCAAGGCCGGAGCATAGGTAGGTTTGGGAGTAGCGGATTGAGTAATAATAGTAGTTAGCTTTGTTTATTCTGGACCAACATTCAAACTAAGGTCCCCTGATAGTTTGCACCTTTGGCTACAGGTTGTGATTGGACTCCCGTCAAAGCGCACCCGGGTATAACCCAATACGTTGATATGCCCGAACGGGGGGCATAGTAAAGTGCAGTCGAAGAAGAGGAACCATTGCTTAAATGTTTAGGGGGCTTCAAGCTATAGCGCGCTAACGCCTTCTATTGATATTGATTGGCGCGTTAACCCGCACGATTACTACGTTTTTAAGCAGCTTGCAGCTTGTGCTGCTACAACCTTCCTACTGCGCTGGGTTGCATTTGCATGCTGGAAGGCTTTTTAATGTGGTTGCCGATCTGTTCCACTCCATCCGGTGCTCTATTATCCATTCCTTCACTAGAAAGGTTTGAATCAGAATGAAATCGTGCGCTTTCCAGGGGGATCGACGATAGGGTAAAGTTCTATTACTAACTGTTCTAACCGAAAGGAAAGAGTTAGGTTCTCTTCTTCCCGACTGCACGACAGGAAAAGAAAAGTCTTAAGGTTCGTCCCACTGAGCGATTGGCCGGTAAGGTCCTTCAGGCCCCTCTATGTCTATGGAAGACCAATAGTCTTCTATGGCCTTTCCTGTGCATCTGGACCTACTATTGGTTCAACAGTTTCAAGGTCATCTGCTCGAACTGCTGCTTTCATTCTTGTCCCTGCGTGGTAAACAGGCTCTACAGCGGGTGAGACCTTTGCCCCAGTTCTTGGCTTTCTTGCTTCCGCGCCCTTCCTTTGAGGGAGAGTTCGATTCCAAAGAAATGAATGAACCAAGCTTCATGCCATAGCCCCTTCTTTCCTACCTGAATCAAGGAAGCCAAACCCTCGTGCCAAAGAATGCGGAATGGAATGCCCTATTCCTCTACCTATAAACTCTTCCTGCGTACTTGACTAAAAAGCTTTCGGCTAGGCTTTCAGCCTTCTCTTCTCTGATAGTTCATTCCATCTATGCTAAGTGTACTAGTTCCTGTATTCAACGTAAAGTCAACTCTTTCATCCCCTATTGCTCCAGCGCCTAAGGAATGAGATTAGCTTGATTACGCACCTGATTGACTCTTAGTTACTGAAAGCGCTGATGAACGATCTTCCTTATTTTAGGATGCAACTCGGATTCCTCCTTCACGGCTTGAAGCCGGATAGCTTGAAGCTTAAAGGCTCTCGGAATTCCCTTTCAAGCTTTCTCGAGTCACCCTAACGTAACGGCTAACAGAACTTGGCTAACTTCGATCAATTCCCTCCTTCTTGTGAGAGTTTCAGATTAAGAAAGCGGGAATGCGAGTCATCAGTTCTTTCCTTCTAGTCTAGGCTTTAGGCCTGATAGTTCATTCTCGAGGATCACTGAACTTGGCTTACTTCTTACTGAATTGCCTTTGATGACTGACTACAGATGCCTGCCAACATCTCGTGATAGATTTAGCAAAGCGGACGTTAGCGTTTTACTAATAGAATAGTTAGGGGCACGCACATCGGTCGTATTCAGGCCTGACTCCGTTGAGGATGATGCGTACCCTCTTGACCTATTAATACTTGCTTTCTCCGTCCAGCTGCTCACACTGAAAGCACAGCTCCTTCACTCTCCCGAAGTATGCTGCGATTGACATGACATAAGGCATTTTGACTACGCTTCCTAGCCGCTTCTCCAATAGCGACAGCTTCGTTTCAATCGCCTGATTGAACAAGATTGCCAGCGCATTCCATGCCTGACTCGGCAATTCCGCGTCCTTGATATGACCGATCATCACGGTCATCTTTAGGACGTATAAGGCTCTCTCAGCCTTCTGGTTCCACGCTGGTCTCAAATCTAGCTGTCTGGGTGAGACTGTTTATGTGCCACCCGTGACTTCCCACAAATCATGCACCTTCAGATACGACGTTGTGCATGTCGACCAATACGAATACTTGGTCGAGTTCAGCCTTTCGCCAACCAGGTTAGAGATTGACACATCTGCCATGGCTCTCAACCGGCTACTAAGCACTCTTGGAAAGAACAAGACTCGTCCTTCGACAGTCCTTCGTACTTCCGTTCTGACTAAAAGCCCCGATCTGGGCGTCACTTTGTTGACGTCACTTTATGCCCCCGGCACCGTCACAACAGCACTCCTTGCTGAAGTAGCTCTAGTACATGGTCAGATGAATGAACCACCGGGAGCTCGTTTGAGAGTTGGTTTGACTGCTTTGCTTTCGTTTCGGTAATGGAGGAAGAAGGGTGAAGCAACCGAAGAAGGGCGCTTGTCTGTGTCGATGGAATGAATCCCTCTGCTGACCAAGACGGAAGCAGGTAGTTGAAAGGGAAGGCGTTGGTCGGATGGGATGGATTGGAGTCTGTCGATTGGGGATTGGTGGCATAACTTCCTTCGGTCGCATCTACTCTCGCTTCGTCAACTGAAACTCGTAGGCGTAGGCTTGCTCCGCCCTTACCGCTACAGCAAATACAGCCTTTACACCTACTCGCTTCCTCTTCTTGCAGCGGATCCGCTGTCGCATATCGGTTGTACGGAGGTCAAGCACGAGTAACATCATTAGTAGATAAAATTCTTGATCTATTGCCAATGGCGTGAAAAGCATATCCTGTTACAGGTGAAGATCCAGATTGAGTGCTTGAACACGTACGGTTCTCTTAGAGGTGATTTAGCAGGGTATGGAGTATGGATGCATATTAATAGACCATGCCCAGCAGCATCACGCCACCCTTGGACTAATAAGAAAGAATAGTCGAGGAAGAAGTGACTCGTAGCTCGATGCCAAGTTGAACTATCGTTTCCGGTAATATGCATGGGTAATGAATGAAAGCACTCAATCTAGGCCATGATAAACCAGGCGCAATCCACCAGTGAATCAAGTAGTGGTGGCATCCCTTCGCTCAATTATGGATGCGGTTCATAATATGCTATTATGCGATTAAGAACAACCTATTATGCGACATCCTAGTTCTCTAACACCTGATTATGCGCCAAACAACCTATCTTGCGACAAGCTATTTCAAAATAGCGTAAGAGAGGTAACAACCGATTTTGCGATCATTTCTTTTTTCCTCGGTTTCCACGGTAACTCCTTTCTTTATAAAAAAGTCTATTACTTATAAGTATCCTTATAAGTAATAAATTCCTTACTCTATCAAGTAAGTAATAAATTCCTATGCTACCGAACTTTCTTCTGAGCTACCCCTTCCCCTAGTCTCAATAGTTTCAGATTTTCTTGTGTGTAAGGTTGACTCTTCAGTCAATGGAAGGAATCCCCTGATCTTTGCTTTAGCCTTTCTCTACGAGTACTCTTCAACTATTGAGTTAGCTTCTGCCCTTTCCTCAACAATAGTTTTCATCTCCTCTCTTTTCAGTCTTAGTCAAGCTGTTTCCTAGCTCAACTCCTATAGCTACTTCTAGCTTCTTCGAACGTTGTCTCAGACTCTTCGAACCTCTTATCCTCATAGTTTTAGTCGAAAGCTAGTTCCCACCTACTTTCCTAGTTAGTCTCGTACCCTACCATAAAAGGGCAGACTACAACATGTCCCAATTTAGGAGGGTTAATATCTTCCACGTCCGGAGAGGGGTGAACGCTCAAGCAGACTCGCTCGCAAGCTTGGCAGCTTCTTTGATTCTCCCGTCTGAAAAGACTTTGACTATCACGGTCAGGGAACGAAGGGTCTTGCAACCCCTCCGCGAAATCACCCAGGCGGAGCCAGTTAACATGATAACTGCTGAAGAGGGCAAGGAAGATTGGCGAGAACCCTTCTAAACTACCTCCAGCACGGAAGGCTACCTGAAGACCGAGCTAAACGGGCCGAAGTACGAAGGCGCGCGACCAATGTGGAAGGATGCCCTCTATAAGCGATCGCTTGATGGGATCTATATGAAGTGCATAGCCTTAGAACGGATATCCGGAGCAATGCAAGAAGTCCACGCGGGAGTGTGCGTGGCACACCAAACGGGACCAAAGTGACAAATGCAGCTCAAATAGGATATTACTGGCCAACCATGATATCCGACTGCATTGAATACGCCAAAAGCTGCAAGGTCTGCGAGTACCACGCAAACTATATTCACCAGCCTCCGGAACCTTTGCACGTCACAACATGCTCATGGCCGTTTGCCACCTGGGGGATGGACATCATCGGAGCCTTCACGCCACCGTCGTCAGCAGGACATCATTATTGGCCGCTACCGACTATTTCTCTAAGTGGGCCGAAGCGATTGCTGTAAAGTATTTCAAAAACACAACGGTGTCCGAGTTCATACGAACCCACATCATCTACCGGTTCGGAATTCCAGACAGCATCATCTCCGATAACGAGCAACCCTTCATAAGTAGCCCCCTCTACCGGTTGTATGTCAAATACAATATCAAGCCAAAAAACTAAGCCTTCCTTTTGCCTTGCCTATACATCGGAGTAGCCATCTGGGCCGCTTCACTTCCGGAAATCATTCAACCATTAAGTCAAAGTACAGCCCCATTAGACATAGAGGGGCTACGGGAGACAATAAATGCTTCTAGTCAGGAAATAGGTAGGCCAAGTGTATGCAAGGAAGGAAGAGTTTCACATGCAAAAGCGAGGATAGGAACTATGCACTTCAAACTAACGGGCATTTTCCCTATGAACGAGGAGGGAGGTAATCAGTCTATAGATAGGCGAGAGGCTCTACTGCGAGAAGATCCAAAATGCGCGAGCAAGAGCTTACGCTTACCATTTTCTTTTTAAAAAGACCCTTTTAAATTTAAAGGAATTTATTACTTAAAATATAGAGTAAGGAAGGCTTTTTTCCACCGAAACTATAGAATCATGCTTCGTTCGACTGGCTGCAGCAACAGATATCCAAGCATCAACTCACTCTTTCGGATAAAGCTGAGCAAACCAAAGCAACTCACTGCTTGCTTCTCAAGTGAAGGAGAAGATCTTAGCCTACCCGTCTTTACGTTTACGTGCCTATTTCATTATTAAAAGCTCTTCTCTTATAGGCTTTAACGCGCTGCTTTAAAATGCAATGATCCCCTACTAGACCTGAGGTCTTCACTTTAATTGAATTGCTCAGTCAAAGTCTGCTGGCAATTGGCAATTAAATTTGAGTTGTATTGGTTGTCGTAGACTCCTCCCGCTCACGCTAGCTAGTCTTTTTTCATTTATCTTCTGCCGTCTATCTCTTTCCGAAAAAAATGCGCCTATCCAGGGACGTGTAAAGCAGCGGTAGATCAACATAGGTGTGAACAAGGCATCATTCCGTCAATTCGTAAATATACAATAGCGAAAACTAGATTTTAAAACACTGTAGCAAGAGTCGGCACTCGAGTTCTTAGTACCAGGGGGTGCAATTAGTGCGCCATCTGTTGTCTTGTCCAAGTCTTTCTCACTCGCATTCTCTTTATCGAAGACTTCGTGAATTAAATCTCCCAACCTGTAAGTAGAAATCTGGGCGGTTTCTTGCTAGTTGAAGGTCTCTTTTGCTTGCTTAAAGGCATCCTCGCAGAAGAAGGCATGTTTATTATTAGTAAAAAACTATACTTTCCTTGGTCCTCTGGGTCTTTGTAACTAGTTGCCTGCCTGAAAATGCTTTCCATTTTGATTTTAGACTTCATTTTCTCTTGCCTTGTGTTAGCTCAGGCTTGCTTCCTCTCAATCTCGATTCCTGCTTATGAATCATGGCAAACCAGTGGTTAAAACAGTATTACAGAGTAGGTTGGAACAAGGAGTTTTCTCTTCTCGTCTAACCATCGAGGGTTGAAGACAAGAAAGAAGGACCAACGACGATCCTATCCTAAAGGAGAAGGAGAAGTCAGTCTTCTTTTAGAGATGGAACCAGATAGCTCTTTCATCCATGATCCGAGAGTCCGTCCAATATGTCGGCCAGCTTTCTTTGGCAGGTTCACAGTGGAAAGTGGATCAGGCGGATCAAGCTTCAAGGCTCCAAAACATGGATAACTTAGAGAAAGAGGGAGAGAGATGGAGCTCTGCCCTAAAAGGTACAGTCATCCAAGCAAGGTCATTTGAATTCCCGCAGTCGGCTAGAATTAAAGACTTCAGTAAGCCTGCTGGCCTTGGGAAAGACTCCATCAAGGAAATGACTGGAAGGGGTACTATTGATACAGGGACTGACTTCTTTCAAACTCCACAATACTCCTGCTTTATCACTGGCTAGCTTCTTCCCTGGCCTACCATCCAAGGGCAAGGGAACTCAATAGCAGTTTCAAGAAGAAATAGAAATCCTACTCCATATATGGAAAACATGAATCAATCTATCGTGAAGTTCCTAAATCAAGTACTGTTCTTGAAATATCAGAGCTGGGCTGAGCAGTAGCATCGGAGCTAGCTTGGCAAGAGATGAGCTCGAGCTTCATCATTATCTGAGTCGAGCGAGAACGTCTTTCTTCTTCTCGAGTAAAGTAGCTTACTATTGCTCTGCGCGCTAGGCCTATAAGACTATGCTTAGTGCTAATGCCCTCAGTTCTTGGGGGAGGGATTGATACATTCACTGATAAGCCATCCCATCTAGAATGAGATGTCGGAGGGAGAACGAATGGGACTGAGGGTGGATGTAATTCAGCTAATATTGAAGCATGATAAACTAGACTTGCTATTCTTTTCCTCCCCTCTCGGAGAGAGGATCCGGTGAGACATGAGAGGACGGAGAGAACGGTTCAAATTGTCACAGGTTTGCCTACGGGACTGAATGTCTTATCGTAGTCAATACCATGAAGTTGGGTGATTTTGCCTGCTAACTCTTAGCAAGACTTCAGTGTCATATTTCGCTTTAGAAAAGCATAGATTAGGGAAGTCTGGTTTGCGAGCGCCCCTCTGCGCTGCTGCTTTGTAGGAAAGCGCATAGATTAGGAAAGCATAGAAGACAGACCGATCTTCCTCTTTCTCCTTTTTCCGCCGAGCACGCGATCTGCTCTTTCGAGATCTACCCCTCTCGATCTTCTCACATCTCATCTCAAATTCTCCAGAAGACCCTATTGACTGATCGGATTTTAGTTTCTATTTCGACTTTTCTTCCTCAACAGGTTTGTTTTGTTTGATTACCTTAAGAAAGGAACTCACTTAAGAAAGCAGTCCGTAGCCATAGAGAAACGAACCCACTACTTGGGTTACAAAGTGGAACGATCTACTCCGCGCTTTCTCCTGTACCATCTTCTTGTTATTCTTCAGGAATCCGCTCTAAAGACCCGCTACCGATGAGGGGCTGGTTCTCTTTTGTGACAGCATGGGTTGGATAGCTCACCGGTCATGGGAGAGACTCCCTGGACATTTGGCATTGGTTCCGATCAACGAGGAGGGAGATTGATAAAAGTTATCTCTCATCGGACCGACGTGAAACCCTTGGAAGAGATTGCGGGACAATCTCTGGGGGCTACGGAAGAATAATCTACTCACTAAGGAAGAGTCAAAAAGCGAAAGAGGCTTTAGTTACTTAGCTGTACTTAGAGGGAAACCCCCCCAGCTTCTTAGAGGCTTGGGACAATGGTTGAGGGTTCAGAGTACCTGATAGCCCCCCTAGGCTGGGCAAGGGAAAAGGAGCACCGGGCCTACCTTTACTCGAGTTCTCCTGAGTAATAGCGGGACGCTTCGACGGCTAAGAAGTGAAAAAGGCAAGTAAGGACAGCAGTACTGAGCTACGGATATGCTTCTCGAAAGATAAATTTCTCTATCGCTTCTATGAGCTTCGCTTTAGGGATGGGATACTTCATAATGGATGGAAAGTCTTCCACGCGGTCCTTTCTGTACCTCCGCTAGGGAATGGATTGTCTTTCTTATTCCTATTTCTTCGGGGGATTTCCACTAATCAAAGTCTATGGGGCCTAATCCGTCTCCACCTTCCAACAGCATTGGCTTCATTCTTACCTATGATATTCCCAAGAGCGGATTCGATAGCAGTAAGACGGGTTACGCTTACACCAACAAGGGCTACTGGTTGACGGGATACGATAGCAGTGAGACTTCTATTGATAGACATAGACCTCTTATCGAGATTGATTCTACAAGGCCTCTCTTAAAGCTAAAAAAGAAAGAAGAGTGAAAGTACCTAAGCCCAAAAGAAGGAGTTGAAGCCGATGATTTCACAAAAGCCATTCTCGATGCAGCTCCTTCTCTCAAACCTCAAAAGGTTTTAATTGACCCGTAAACATAGAAAATCGGGGCTTTTAGCACCCTTTTCCCTCCATTCGGTGAATCACCTTGGCATTACCTAAATTCCATATCCAATTCATAGAGAAACTCCGCGGATTGGCTCCCTTTCTTAACCTCGCAATGAACAAAATGAGACGTTTGCTTGCTTCACCGCCAACAAACAGACCCACGAGGATGCTCTCTTGGATTGGGTATGGGATAGGAGGCCTATACATCCACTTTCATAGCATAGCTGGCATTGCTCCATCAAACCTTCTTTCAAAGAAAAAGGGAGCACCGGATGATTGAACACTATCCCAATCTCTAGCAAGAGTACCCGCGCTTACTGATTGAATTACAAGTGGTGGATAGCTTGACTCTTGATTCAATTCATCTGCACTGCTATCCCATTGCCCTAAGAGCAAAGATAGACGGTGATACTAGGGTTAGAAAGAACTTCCTTATATTATATAGGGTTCCTGTCGATCTTCTATCAATGATTAGTAGAATTCATACTACGCCAATATCGATGCAGCCCTCCTGAACCATCAAGAACGGATTTACACAAACAAAGACCTACAGCTTCCTCTAGGGATTACTATTCTGTAGCGGTAATTGCAAACAGAAAAAGGGCACCGCTTACTCAAGCACTAGTACTGTCTAAGCATCCCACAGCTGATTCTAGAACAACGGATACACATTCAGTTCCCTTTCTAGCATCGGTTACTAATTCAATTGGCTTGGATGAAATTTTTTTAAACCTGAAAACTGTTGTCCTTTCGTCGACTATTAGACCTGCTGCAATCCAAACCTCAAGGCTATTCGAGAACAGCTTACTCTGATTTAATTGCTAAGATCACAGCTACTACTCGTACTCATTCTCAAGCACTTTTTTCGGCAACTAATATAAGACCAACCGCGGATACGCAAACAAGAACCATGGCATGAGATGCTTATTATAGGATTCATCTTTTTCACTCACCATCAACAGGAAAGGAATCTGTTCCGTTGCTTCTGATCTCTCTGCTCCTGGGTACCATACCAGGTCTCAGTTCCTATTGAGTCAGATGTGGGATTAGTTTCCAATTTCCCATAGAATCTCCGGAGCTTTCCTAGCCACTAACGTTTTGTTTTTTTATCTTCTTTGTATGAAAATAGGTTTGATTTGCTTCACCTATGAGAATTCGTATAGTTGGATATGGTTCATTTGGCAAAGTCACTAAGTCTTCAACTACACAGAACAAAGAAGAGTCTATCGGTCAGGCTTTCTTAGGGTATATCCTTGTCCCGTCCCTTTTCAACCCATGATAACTATCACGAAATATTCAAAGGCTCTGAAAGAGGTGCACGCATTCGCCACTCGTATTGAGAAGCAAGCAGATCTCCTATGGAAAGAAAGTCAGTCAGCGGGTGGGTAATAGCAATCCGAGTTCCCCAATCCGAACAAGCAAAGAACTAAAGAATCGTATGCTGGCAAACGAATTGGTAGTGATTTCAAAGTGAAAGGAAGGTCATGCAATTGCAGTCCTCACGTTCGGGAATAAGAGTCCTTTTGAAGGCTTCAGTATTGAGTTATAAGAACAACATTGTTCCACCGGACCAACCAACCAGCCCCGGCTCCACGGATATCCCCTCGATGTATGAAGGAAAGAAAGCACTCGCAGGCAAGTACAGGACGGACCAGGCGCACACGAAAGAATGGGAACTCTCTGGCCTGTCCGCCGCCATGAAAGCACAACAACAACGGGAATAGCTCCTGCTTTAGAGCTCTCGTACTTAGTGACGAGTTCGAGCCTTAGAAGCATGCGAAGGGATAGGTCTGGAATAAGTCAGTCTTGTATGAGTCCTTTAATCGAGTCCCTCTTCTGTAATAGGCGCTTTCCGGTAGCAGGGTTTTCCTTTTTTTTTACGATTCCCATTCAAGTAAACAATATCTTCGCCTCCCCATTCCTTTATCAAAGTCTAGTACTTATGGCGCAAGTAAGTCTCTTCAAGTCTGAGGTAAGCCTTCCTGTATCATTGGTAGGCAAAGGGGTAAGCGAACATGGCTGTGTTTGTTAATAAGCAAATTGGTAAATAAGCGCAAAGAGTACGAATCTCTTTCTGTATTCAAGAAACTAAGCCAAGGGCTTGTCCCTTGACCTATCGGTCAAGTTACGTAGGCAAGGGTTACCGCCCTGTTCCTAGTCGCTCGGACTCTTGTTGTAGTGTGAGCCTTGAAAGTACCCGAAGTTAGGCTATCATCACGAATTCCTTTAATTTGAAAGGATCCCTCCCTCTCCCTATCGGTCGAGTGTCTTTCAACCCGTAACCTATCGGTAAAGTGACTTCGTTCCTCTTAATAACTCTTCTTAGGGAGTAGGATCTGTTGCCTAGGAGCGAAGAGAAGAAGTAATATTTTCTTTTTCAAGCAAAGAGGAGTGGCGGTCGTGCAAGCAAGCGAAGTATAATCAGAAAGCCAAAACGATGTTGCAACTTGGCCCCTTCAACTACTTAGGCGCAGGATAGAAGATGATGGAGCAGCATACCGGAGGAAAACGGAAGTCCTAATTCGCAAAAGAAAAATAAGAAATTCTTCGAACCTTGGAGATAGGTTATTCTGATATAGACAACGTTTGGAGAACGGATGACTAGAACAGATCGGTAAAGGCCAACCTCTATTCCTTGTCAGGAATAGCGGCCAACGAGCTTCTACTACTATCGGCTACCTAACTGTCGGGAAATCGGGGGTTTTGTCGGAGAATCGGTGTCGTGGTGGTGCTACGAGATGGCGATTTATCGTATAGAAGAATAGATCCGCGGGCCTATTGATTTACCATAAATGCGAACCGATCGACCGCTATCTAAGAGAAGATAAGTAGTTCTTCTATCGTTCAAGGGCAAGGGGAGAACATGTAGCGGCTTGCCTAGATCTCGTATTTCCCGCGTAGTCCGTCGGTCAAACCAACGATTCTCTTCTCAAAGAAATAGAGAGAGTCTTTCCGGTATGTAGCTCCGCGGGCTAGGAGCGCATCATCGGGGCAGGGCGAAAACGAACATAGGATCATGGCCCTTTTCTTCTTTCTTTTGCTGCTGATCTCACATCGAGAGCAGCTCCTTCTTGTTCAGGGTCATCAGATGTTCCTCCGACTCCGAGAAATCGGTCAAGCGGGGGGCTACCCTCGACTCACCTCTCCCTCTATAAATAAAAAACCCCTCCCCAGAGGAGAGCAGAAGCTCCAGGATGAGTATGTCCTGGATTCCCGGATTCATTCTCGTCTTGATCCACCATGGAATTTTCGAAATCTACAAAAACATTCTAGGGGAGGGCTCGTACTTCTCAAAGATCACAAGGTGCTGAAGTGGCAGGATAGGGGGGGTCTGTAGGTTTTTGTGAAAGGGATGCTCTTATCATGTTATTGCTGAAAAGAAAAACCTAATTCCTCTATTTGATGTTGATTCATCCACACTTCCATTCCTTGTAGAGGAAGGCTAACTGCTTGCTGGCTGGGAGCTGTATGAGCGGTAACGTCCACGTACGGCTCCGTGAGAAGGGCGGCGGACAGAAATGGCCTTGTTGTACCTCACTCTCGTCTTCAATGGGGTCTGCTCTTTCTTTTTTGGGAGAGTATGCCAATATGATCTTAATGAGGTGCGGGGCTTTGCATCTGACATTCGTTGGGCTTCCCTCTTCGGGAGCCTGCGTCCCGGCGTTTTTGTGCAATAAACCCCTCCGGCC
>Ga0153959_1000390_pt1 | contig 20805 bp, 7 predicted proteins | sample TSFL043MetaG_FD_104685 | JGI IMG/M metagenome (GOLD analysis project Ga0153959, IMG submission 104685) | Attine ant fungus gardens microbial communities from Florida, USA - TSFL043 MetaG | ecosystem: Host-associated > Fungi > Mycelium > Unclassified | place: USA: Florida, Wekiwa Springs...
ATATAAAATAGCTATAGGTAAATCTATCATCCATTCCAAATCGGCCATATAAACTATTTAATAATAATTTTGGGTTAAAATTAAGAGTATAAAATGCTTTATTTATTTTTTTTTTACTAAACCCACTTTCATTAGAGTTGATCACTTTATCTTCATAAGATAATATTACCTTATCAGATTTAATAATGTCAACTTTATTTCTTTTTGTAGAATAATTTATTTTAGCAATAATCATAGCTCTAATTTGTATTATATAAATTTTATAAAACTTATTATAATAAATTAAATTTCCATATTCTAATGGATTCATAGTAATTGGTAGATTAAAATTTTTTTACCTATGAAAAATTATATTTTGTGTTTTGATGGTTTCTTTTTTATTAGTTAAACCATCTCTAATACCATAATTAATAATAATTTATATCATTTTTATTCAATTTTTGTAAATGTCCTAAAGTATTATAAATATCATTAGGATAAACAATTCTAAATAAAACAATAATATGTTTATTATTATCAATATAACTTACATTATTTTTCCAAAATTTTTTAATACCTTTTTCAATTACTGATTTATTAATAATTGTAGGTTTATTTAAATTAACAATATAACTATTAAGTTCTTAAAAGTTGTCCTCTTTTTGGGTAAAAAATTAAGAGTATAAGAAGCATAATTTAATTACTTAACTAAATCCACTTTAAAGTTCACTTAATTCTTTTAATTTATAATTATCAAAACTAGAATTAGAAATTTGGTTACTGTTGCTTTCATTTAAGTTTAGTATTTTGGTACTAGTACTAAATTTTTAGTAAATTTTTTTTAAGTTTTTCTAGAAGACAAATACTTATTCTTATACAAATAAAATAATAATAACTACAAAAAATGCCCTATATATTACAACTAAATATAAATATCATTAAATTAATTATATTTTAAAAATTTCTTATTTTAAATAACTATTAAGTTGTATTGAATTCATTAAATTATAATATAAAGCTTATAACTATATATTTAAACTAAAAGAAGTTAATTTGAAAACTTTCTTATATAATTAATATAAAATAATATAAAATTTTAATATCCTTAGCTGAAAAAGTCTTCAGCTTCAGCAAGACAAAAAGCTTTCTTAATCTTAATCTTAATAAATTTTGATAAAGTAGTTCAAACAAGAGAACCATAAGCTAAATTTTGATTAGTTGAGCAAAGTAAGTTAATTAATATAGTTTTTTAAGGTTATAACACTTTAAGATGAACTTAATAGAGTTAACTTATTGTTGATTATTTTTTTAAATTTTTATTGCCATCCCTAAAATTTTTTTAGTTTTTGCTAGGGATTTAATGCAACAGTTCAAACATAAGCTTAGTTTATCTACTAAGGGTTAAGAAACTGGTTTAGCTGCAACAGCTATTACTATTAATTCACTAAATATTGAATACAAATCAATAATAGGATTGAATAGTAATAAAACCAGTAACAAACCAAAAAATCTAAAAGTTTTTCTTTTTGCTTATCTTTGGAGCATGAGTTTAAACAAAAAATGTGTTTATAATAAAATAAATTTATCTAACTCTTTATACCTAAATCTTCAGTATATTATATATAATGCTAGAAAGCTAACAATTAAATAAAAATAGACTACTGTTGCTAGTTTATAATAAAGGCTGCATCGTTTACAAAGTGGGACAGTAAAAAGGTTAAAAACCGTCCAAAATTTACTGTACATAAAATATATTATATAGTTATATTGTATTTTGTCATTCTTTTGTTTAATAAATTTGGGAATAATTATATCTATCTTAAAATTTAAAAATAAAACTGTGATCAAAAATATTAAAAATAAAGCTTTCATATTAAGGCATTGGTCGATCACTTATTAACTGTTGCTAAGTTAAAGTAATGGTTAAAGCAATAGATAATGCAAAGAACAGCAAATCATTATGTTTATTTTGTTTTATTTACTACTTAAAATCTATTACAATTTAAATTAAAAAATTTTATTACAAAAGTAAAAATAAAATTATAAAAATAAGATATTATATCTTAGGTTTAAGCTTAGGTAGCTCATTAAAATAATCGAAATATTTGCCTCAAATTTAATTTTTATACTAACTAAGTAGTATTAGTTTACAATAAAAAGCCTCTTTATTACAAAGTTTTAATCCTTAAATTTTTTTTTAATATAAATGCTTGTACTTTTTTATTATTTGAAGTTTACTAAAAGTAAAAAGAAAAAAGCAGCTTTAAATAAAGATAAATCTTTTTGAATTCACATGCAGCATTGATTGCAACTAAATATTTATTACTAAGCTAAGCCCTGAGCGTAGTGGCTAATCATATAATAAAAATTTAAAGTAAATTCAACATAAAGGCTAATTATTAAAAAATAAAAATAATGAGAATTTTAAAACAAAATGTACTACTTAGATTTATAAATTCATATATTGTAGATGTGCGCTGTACCGTGCTCTTTTTAAAATGCTACAATAGTAGCTACAATTGTCATTATATTGTAACTTCAATAAAGTTAGGTAATTCTGAAAGAGAATTGCTGAACATAGCATCTTTATTTAAAATTCGTACCTGTACTAAGCTGTTAGTGTACAAGATTGAACGAGAAGTTTTCATCATGGTTAAAGCTAGACTGCCTGAAGATAAATTCCAAATGTTCTCAAATGTAGGAAGTTCCCAATACAGTTATGGGGGAACCTGAACACTTTTCAATACGAATCTACTAGTGAAAAGAATGACTGTTTCAGCATATATTGTAATAAGCAATAGTAATGGAATGAGTTATCAACCTAAAATGAAATACAAGTTAAAAAGGGTAACTGCAGGAATGCCTAAGGAAATAAAATTCTATGGTATCGGAGCAACAATAGTATCCGCTAGGTTTTCTAATCTCTTTACAGATTTTAATGTTAACTGAAGGAAAAGTGTTGCAGTAAATAATTCTTTAAAAGTGCGAAGGTACTGTACGGATGTACAACATAAAGTACTAACGAGACTTGACAATCTTACAAAATATTGTTCAGAAAATCCTGATCGTTTGGTTGATCGTAAAATTTATTCTATTTTATGTGATCCACACTTTCTACAATTTGCCTATAATAATCTTACGAATAAGCCTGGAAACATGACTCCTTTTTTTTTTGGGGTAAGCACAGATACTTTAGATGGAATTGATTGATCCTTTTTTCTAAATCTATCTGATAAATTAACAACAGAGAAATTCCAATTTAAAGCTGGAAGACGTATACAAATTGATAAAGCTAGACCTCTTACGATCGCTTCAGCTAGAGATAAAATAGTCCAAGCTGGATTAAAGATAATCTTAAATAGTATATTTGAACCTACTTTTCTTGAATATTCCCATGGCTTTCGACCTAACAAGAGTAGCCATACTGCTTTTCAGTACATTCAACAGCAATTTAAGCCCGTAAGCTGAATTATTAAGGGTGACATTAGTAACTGTTTTAACAGTATAGATCATACTATATTAATGAAGATTATAGAGAATAAAATCTTAGAGCGTCAATTCACTAAACTGATTTGAAAAAGTATAAAAGCTGGTTACTTTGAATTTCAAGACAAAAAAAGCGAGCTCTCAGGAACTTCTCAAGGATCCATAGTGAGTCCTATTCTGTCTAACATTTTTATGCACCAATTGGATGTCTTTATTCAATCTCTTATTAAAGATTTTGAACAAGGTAGAAAAGCTAGCCCCAAAAAATATAGTCAAATTGTGTACAAAATTAATAAAGCAAAAAAGAACGAGGAATGAAGGTTAATCAATAAATATGAACTATTGCGTAGAACCGTCAGCTCCGTCGATTTCTATGAGCCAGATTATAGAATACTAAGATACGTTAGGTATGCCGATGAGTGAATGATAGGAATAAGGGGATCTTTACAGGACACCAAATTAATCCTAGACAAAGTCACAGCATATTGCGAAAGTATTGGAGTAACTATAAGCCCTACTAAAACTAAAATTACTAATCTGAAAAAGGACAACGTTAAATTTCTTGGAGTATACTTCACCAGGTCACGTAACACAGGATTAAGAAAAACAACTGAAAGAACGAGGCGATTATGTTTACGATTAATAAGTCAAGTATCAATCTTAGATATCAAAAGACAACTAAGGGAGGGATCTTTCCTTAAAGGTGATATCTCTAATCCTAAATTTCTATGATATCATCTTGACCATCGTCAAATCCTTACGCTATATAACTCAGTATTGAGGGGAATTCTCAACTATTTTGGATTTGTTCATAATTATAAAAAAATCTCTGGTTATGTATATATTACTTTAAAATTTTCTTGTGCTAAGCTTTTAGCAGCTAAATTCAAAATTAGAAGCCTGAAAAAGGTTTTTACCAAATTCGGTTCTGATCTAACATTTGTTCACCCAGTTACAAATAAGAAATATAGCTTCTTTAAACCAACACAGCCCCAAAAGGATAATACTAATAGATTCCAATTAAACGTTCAACCTAAAATAAAATACTCTTTATGCCAAAAGCATATCTCTAGCAAAACTAAACCAAAATAGTCTGCAGAGTCTGTGGTACAACTTATAGAGTAGAGTTACACCATATTCGTAAAGATCTTAATCCAAAAATGTTCCCCTCGTGGAATAAAACAGTAGATGGCAAAGGCTAACAGAAAGCTATGTAGATAATGTCATATAAAAAAACATCCTTCTATAAAATAAGCTATTTCGTGGGTCTTAACAATTATCTTGTAAGAATGATTATTTATGGAGAGCCGTATGATGGGAAACTATCCTGTACGGTTCGGGAAAAGGGTTTCATAACCTTAACACAAAAAGGTATGATTCACCTAGTTCACTCACCACAACCAGCTAATTTAACTTACTTATGGAACTTCGGTGTGCGCCGAACGAGGGCGTTAGTTAATGGAGACTGTCCGATCTCTATTGCATATCTGACCTATTGCTAAACAATTGATGCAAGCTGCGGGTATTCACGTCTATGTAGTCTAATAAATTACTTAGTATGGGTAGCTGAATACAAACATAGTTTTTCGAACGATTGGGTCTGCCCCTAAGAATAAGCACTATGAGCAGGAGTAGTCAAGCCGAGGATAACGAACCTGATACCTTAAAATGCTATAAATCCAAAGAATATATTAAAAGCAGAATATGTCGGTATATTTTCAGTGTTGCTTTTTCTAATAACCGAAGTGGAGAAAGTTGTCAGAAAACTGAACATGACTCCAGTATAGGAGAATAAAATTAGGGCAGGCGGCTAAAACTACAAGGACATTAAACGGAACTAACAGTCAACTTCGGGATTCAACCGCCTCTATACCACTCTTAAGTATAATGCGGAAACGGAGTTTCCATAGTAGTAGCGTCGCAATGATAATAAGGAGAGCTACGAAGGGAAACAAGGATAACACGTCAATTTTGTAAACCTTATATAAATATACACAAAGTAATGAAAGTAAGCCTAATTTTAATAAAGGTTATAAACCTAGTAATGTGACTACTATGGTGAAGCAAAACTGACTTACATTGATGATAAAAAATTCTTCTTGACATCTTAAGTGAACCATTTTACCTTGTTTGTTGCTATAAGAAAATAAAAGGTCCAACAAAAAAGGGTAACATGACTCCGGGATCATATAATTATAATATTGATGATCTAAACAGGAACTGGTTCGTTAAAACTGCATAATATTTACTAAAGGTTAATTCAAATTTTTTCAAACAAGAAGGATCGAAAAAGCAAAGGCCAATAAAAAATCCATATCTTTAGGTAATGGGTCTCCTCGAGATAATATAGTTAAAAAGCAATACATGCAATTATTGAAGCAATCTATGAGCCACTATTCCTTTATTATTTTCATGGTTTCATGCCATTTATATCCAATCATTCGGCCCTACGAAAAATATATCTTACTTTGCATGGGAATAAATATTCCAGGGTAAATAAAGGAGATATAACAACCTGTTTGGATAGTATCCCGCACCATATTATTCTGAAGCTTACATTTAAAAAACACACAAAATGGTGATCCCAGAGTTTTATAATTAATCTCCAAATTTATTCTGGCGGGATATATTGAGCCTAGCGGTAAGCTTGTAAAAGCTACGTTTGGAATGCCTCAAGGCGGTATCTTAACCCCGCTTCTATGTAATATAGTACTCCACCAATTTGATCTCTTTATGGATAAAACTATTAAAAATTTCTGAAAAGGTGCAACACTCAGCCTTTGCATACAAAAAGTTATCTATCTTAGGAAGAAGAAAACTGAACCTAAAGTCAACAGATATATTCTTACAGTCCTTATAAGGGTCAATTCCAATGACATAATGGATCCCAATTTTAAAAGACTAGAATACGTAAAATATGATTACGATTTTTTAATCCTAGTAACGGGTTCGATTCATGAGGCCACTCATATTAAGAATAACGCTAATAAATACCTAAAAAGGGCATGTGGTTTGGAACTTCACTCTGAAAAAACCGTCAATACTAACGTTGCAGATAATAATTGGTCTTTCCTTGGTGCCGATCTTATTAAAAAGAATTTTTAGTTACTAGCAAATTAAATAGGGCGGTAGGAAATAGTAGACTTCATGTTAAAGCACCTATTGATAAACTTCTTGATAAATTTATAAAAGCCTGAATTTTTACGTAGAAATTATAAAGGTATCATATTACATAAAATATATGGTGCTGTAATGAACCATGAACATGCGGATATTTTTGCAAAATACAATTATAAATTGAAAGGCCTACTTAATTACTATAGCTTTGCGGCGAACATAAATAAAGTAGAACAAATAGTCTGGTTACTTAGGGCATCTTTTGCAATAACTTTTACCAACAAATATACAGTCGGAACCCTGAGGAAAGCCTTTTACAAATTCGGAACTAGTTTAAAATAACCTTACACTGATAAAGTCAACTTTATACCAGACTTGTTGAAGGTTTGCATGACTACAAGAAATTTTTACATAGTTCCTTGCCGGATTAAATAATAAATATAAGTTGGGCCGGTAAGTTAACTTAAACATCGAGGGGTAAAATTTAGCCTCTTTGGTATATCGTCCAACAAAAGTAATAAAAGCAAAACTCCGATCTGTTAAAGATGTCCAAAGTAAATAACTAAGTAAAAAAATTCTAACTGCGGGTAGAATTGCATGAGCTATCCTAATAAAACAGATTTCTTTATGTAGTTACCATTATCAGTTATCCCTAAAGGGGAAGATAGTCGAGTATATATTATTAGTATTGCTAATGACTATAAATAGAATAATTTTAAAACACACTGTAAGAATGTGCTATCCTGGCGAGCCGTATGATGGGAAACTATCACGTACGGTTCTGAGGGCAGTTCTCTTGGCTGACCCCTACTCATTATTAGCAACTTGTTTAATTATACAAATTTTAACTGGAGCTTTTTTAGCTATGCATGTGCGCCCTTTAATCTTAGAACAAAAGTCGCCCGTAATTCTAATTACCATGATTGAATTTATTTCATGTAAACCTACCGACTTACCTATAATCGAACAGAGGAGGGGAGTGGAGCATGTCGGTAAAGTCCTACAAGTGACTAGCTATAGGTCTATCAAGGGCGAGGTACTTTTCATCTATGTCTTAATAATACATCCGTCACAGTACGCTAAACTGATTTCGAAAGTAGCTGAAACGATAATTTTAAGAAAAATTGTGGAGAATGCATACGCAATTTTAAATTCTCTTCAAATGACATATAGAACATCTATAAGGATGGAGACTAAGGATGAAATAAGAGACGACTCTAAGAGAACTGGGGATCTCCTAAGTCAAGTAATTGATATCTTGGGACTAGAGACCAAGGGTCCCGAACAAAGAAAAAATAGAAGGGATGGAGACGGAGTAAACGTAGTACCTTATGCTACAAAACATAAAGGCAGAAGGGAAGGTTTGCAGGATTCAATCATCAATAATCAAAGGACAAGTATTCTATTACACCCTTTTTCTATAGTGAAAACAAACGTGAAGGGTTATTACTCTAAACCTACTTTTACTAGAAATATTTCAAGCAAAGCGCTAAATAATATAGAACTGTATAAAAATGCATATGAAATTATAAAATCTAAAGCAGGTAATATGACTAAAGGTATTGATAAACATAGTGTCGACGCTATCTCAATTAAAAAACTAACTAAATTGAGAGATTCCGTGGTAAATTGAAAATATCAGTGTAGTCCTACAAAGAAAATTCCAATATATATTCCAAAAGCTAATGGTAATTTAAAAGCCCTACAAATAGGTATAGCCTCCATTGAGGATAGAATTATTATGGTTGTTTTAAAAATTATTATAAAAGCTAAATGCGACCAAAATTTTCAAGGTAGTAGCTATGGCTTCAAACCTACAAAATCTGTGCATCACGCACTACTAGAAGTTAAAAGCATGAGGGGTATAACCTGAATGATAGTAGGAGATATAAAGGGATATTTTAACAATATAGATTATCATTTGATGGACAAAATTCTGAGTGAACGACTTAATCCTGACAGAACGATAATGGGACTTTTATGAAAATTATTTAAAGCTGGTTATATGGTAGAGGGTAATTTAAAACATTCAATACTAGGAATTCCAGTGGACGGTATTCTTACCCCTATTCTATCTAATATGTATTTAACTCCATTCGATGAATTTATAGAAGAATTAAAGCATAAATATAAAAAGTTTTATATATCAACAAGCCCTAAAATTTCAAAATATAATCCAATAGAATGAACAGTAGAAAAGCACAATACTAAAATTAAGAGAGCCTCCAAGATAAGCGCAGATAAAATAAGACTTATTAAAGATACCTGAATCAAAAATAAGAAAATAAAAAGAACAATTCCAACGGTTAACAGTAGCATTAGTCAAATACATTATGTTAGATATGCAGATGAGTGGGTTATAGGAGTCACAGGACCTTACGAATTAGCGGTTAAGATCACAGAGGAAGTCAATATATTCCTTAAAGATAAACTTAAATTAGAACTTTCCATAGACAAAACTAAAATAACTCATCTAGGTACTGAATATGCAAAATTTTTAGGTTATTACATTAAATGTAATACAGCCTGCCAAACTATATCTAGTAAAAAAATAAACAAAGCGGGAAAAGTTTTAAAGAGTCAGTCTAAAAAATCTACAGGTCAGCCTAAATTGATAGTTCCAAAAAATGTTTTAAAAGCTAAACTAATTCAAAATGGATTTGCAAATGAACAAGGTTTTCCAAAATACCTTGGAAAATTTATATTTCTTTCGGATTACGAAATTGTACAAAGGTACAATAGTATTTTAAAAGGATATATGAACTACTATAATATAGCAGATGACCGAACATCTTTAAATGAATTAATTTATATTCTAGAATACTCCTTAGCTCACACTCTTGGCGCAAAACATAGGTTATCACTAAATAAGGTGTTCAAAAAATATGGAAAACCTATAAAGGTCATCGTTAAATCAGAAGATAAACAACAAATAGTAGTATTTGATCGTCCTATCTCTCTTACAGCGGAATATCTTAATAGTAAGTACATGACAATAAGTAGATGGAAAGATTCAAATGACGAACCCACAGTACCTTATGATCCTTTAGCCGCTTTATTCTAAAATTCTAACCCTAACTATAATTTAAACAAAACCTGTCTAATAGGTGGTGGCTCTAAAATATAGAAATGCACCATCTAAGGCATATAAAAATAACCTTTAGCTCAGGATAAATCCACATTAATCAGAATAATGAGTAGATTAAGAAGAAAAACATTTTTTATGTGCATCCCTTGTCAAAATTAAGTTAACACTGGTAAATAGAATGGAGTTAGCTTGAAAGAAAATAGAAAAAGTTTATAAAATTTGTTTAGAATCCGGAAAGCCGTATGCGGGGAAACTTGCACGTACGGTTTGGAGGAAGAGTAAACGTTGCCAGTTAAACTCTTTATTAATGACTAATGAGAGATTTAATAATGGTTTGGTTATTCGATCCAACTATACAGCTCATGTAGATTTTGCTTTCAACAGTTTAGAACATGAAATATCTCTATTGTGTTCTTAAAACTTTGCTATATGCTGGAATACCCTTAGAGCTTAAGGTACTTAGATGACAGTTACTTTAAATATAACTAAGTAACAATCCTAAAGATTGGGCAATCAGCAGGAAACTAAATTAATAATCCCCAGAGACTATACGCGAAGATCTTTATTATTAGTCAAATTATTAAAATAATTGAGATAAGATTTAGTCCGATCAACCATTAAATTGGTTGGTAACATGTTGAGTAATTTGAATCTAATAACACTTGTTTATGGATTATTTAAAAAAGAACGAACCATCGCCAATGCAAAAAACAAAAAAAAAATTTGTTTCAATAAGATTAACAGGATTTATTGACAGTGAAGGACAATTTCAAAATTATTTAATATTAATTAAGAGCAATGTTCAGAATACGACTTCATATTGATAACATAGGCTATGACTTAAAATGTCATACTTTTGTATGTGTAGGTAGAGTAGTCGACGATGGAAATAGTTGTTTATTTATTATTAGTTAGTAAAAAGTCTTTTTGTTTTAACTATCCTTTACTAGATAATTATCATCTATATACTACCAAATGGTTAGATTAACTTGAGTTTAAAACTGTAGTATTATTCTTATCTTAATCTATAACTACACGTTTATCTCAATAAGATTGGGTGAAAAGTATTATGTATCAAATGAATAAGGGTCTAACTTTTTATTACTTAATTTCAAAAGTGAATATAAACCCTTTTTGGTTATTAGTTTTTATATAAGGGTTTTTAAAAAGCCACTTTAAGTCCCTATTAATAAAAGATTTTAATTTTAGTCTAAAATAGGGGTGCACTTTAAAAATGTAAGGCTATATCTAGCTATTTACAATCACTACCTAAAGGTTTCACATTTAGTATAATAACAAAAGTTCCAAATGTACACACTGGTTTATTTTTTTAAATAAACGTACTTCTGTATTCGTTATATCTATTGTTAATATCGACGCACTATAGGATGACTTATCGTTCTTTTTACTAAATATACCATTTTAAACTCGAAAAGCCGAAGATTTTTGGTCTATTGCACTTCATAATTTGGCTACTTTTAGCTACCTGAAGGTCGAGTATTCAATTACAAAATATCTCAGTTTTTCAACAAAGGGCGGTACAGTAAAGTACTAATCTTAATTTAAAAGAAAGTCCCAGCTATCCAAAATTAGCAAAGTTTTAGAAATACCTTTGTTAGTAGAAGCTAATAAGTTAAACCAAGATATAGAAAAAGCTTTTTCAAACAAATTAAAAAACTATATGGGTCTAAGATAAAGAAGTTTTTTTGAGTTAAGCTTCTGTTGCTTTAGCTAATGAAATCATCGGTTAATCTAAAACTAGTGTAGCTGTTAGGCGAAGTATAGATACAGGAAAATGAAATGAAAAATAATTGAATGATGTTATACTGCCTTTTTACTCTAAACCACTTTAAATGTTGCTTATTCTTTTTTTAGCAAGATTAAATAAGTCAAAATTAAGTGGACATGTTTTTAACATAAATGATCATGAGAGACGTAAACAATTTTCGACGTGATAGCAAACGTATTTTAAATATAGTTATTATATTTAACGCCCTACTCGGTAAAATAAGGGCTAGATTATCCAGACAAGTTGGGCCCAACGAGCCCCAGGTTGAAGTTCTGGTGAATAGGTGAAAGTTGCTGATATTTCTTCACAGCGAAGTAACAAGTAGTCGTTCGATGGGCGATCTAGAAGGATGAGCGAGAGCTAAGAACCATTTGAAAACGGGTCCATCGTCAAATTTGCCATCGGAAATATATGGCATAGGAATACTAGATATAAAATGTTAGGTTGTTTGCATTTTATTACCGAGATCTTTTCCAATACCTGAACAGGTTTAATCCTAACTAGTGAATGCCGTACGTTTGTAAAGCACGGGAACCCCGAAAAGCTTCGCCAAGAAGTCCTGTACGACTTAACTACTGCCCATGAAGTAGTCAAAATTTCATCAAAAATCATAGTATTTAGAGAAGTACGAATAATCCAGAAAGGGGTAAGTAATTTAATTAATAAACCAAACCAAACCAACCAGGGATTAATCGAAATTATAAAGGCAGTATTTAGTACGATCGGTCGTGTCAAGTACCTCTACATTAGGGAAAGCTTTCACGGCTACTTAAGTAGAGACAAGGGCGGGGGCAAGATAGCTGAAAAAGCAAAGGCTCAAGGTAATTCTTGAGATACTCGTCCAAGAGATAATCAGGGGAAATTTATTCCAGGTCGACTGATTATGCCCAATTCAGTATTGTCATGAGGTAGCATTGGTTCAAATTGCAGGAATACGAGAAAGTTTACGACTTCTACCCAAGATAGCCTAAAAAGGGAAGTAGGTAGAACGAAAACCAAAATCCAATGACCAGACCCTAAGGAATGGATAATCATATTGGAGGACGTACACCAAAAACAAGTTGAATTAGTGAATATTGCGGAAAAATGTGGATTCCACAGTAAAGAAGTACAGAGAATGAAAATCCTCCTTAGTCGATCTTTAAATTTCGCACTTTTAGCGGTAAGGAAAACATCCTTTAACTTTGAAAGTCGGACACCTGGAGTTGATAATAAAATTCTCAGTGCCAACTCTTCGGAGCAAGAGAAATTAGCAATGGTAAAAGAAATCCAAAAGCTAGCAGTGAGTGCCTCCTATAAAAATGATCCGGTAAAAAGCGTAAAGATAACCATAGCTAATGGTAAAACTAGAACACTGGGTATTCCTACTATTAAAGATCGGTGCCTACAAAGTTTAATAAACTTAATCCTTGAACCTTTGGTTGAATGCAGAAGCGATCATCATAATTATGGGTATAGGAAACACAGATCCGCAAAACATGCCTTGGGGTATCTCCTAAACCTGTTTTATTCAAGGTTTAACCTCGAAGACAAATATGTGCTAGACGCGAATATTAAAGGATTCTTTAACAATATTTCCCACGATTGGTTATTAACTAATCTACCTTTGCCAGGTATTCATAAAAAGGTCCTAGAAAAATGGTTGAAAGCAAATATGTTTAGCAGAGAAGGTGTGCACGATCGGGAGCTGGATACCCCACAGGGAGGTATAATTTCACCTACTATAATCAATTTTACGCTAAATGGGCTTGAAAAGGTAATAGAAAACTCAAACTCAACCTCCTCGGTAACAGAAAGAAAATTGAAAACCAAAGGACTACGGTCAAATGTAAAGTTTAATCTAGGTGTAGTAACAGTGAGATATGCCGACGACTTTGTTGTCACCGCTAGAAGTAAATATTTAATAAAAACCTTTATTATGCCTGAAATCGAAAAATTTCTAAAAGAAAGAGGACTTGAGCTCTCCAAAGAAAAACCACACACACAAACAACACCCAAGATAATAACAGTAAAAGAGGGACTAGATTTTCTCGGATACACATTCAAATATCAGGAACAATGGAAAGTAAGAGAACATTTCTTTACTGAGCGAATAGGGAGAGATGGAATAGCACTTTACCCTCAGAAAAAGAAAGTATATAACATTATAACTAAACTTAGAGAAATAATTAGGAAAAGTTATAATGATACTGCCTATACTCTTATTTCTAAATTAAATCCTATTTTACGTGGATGATATGATTACTATAACTTGTCGCAATCCTCTAAATTTAGAGGGTATGTAAGGCAAGCAGTGTTTCACTTTTGTGTAAAGTGAGCGATGAAGAAACATCCGAAATGAGGGTGAAGAAGGATAGTAAACACCTATTTCCTAGCTCTTCAACATGAGAAAGGATTAAAGAAAAAACTAAAAGCAAAATGGGTATTTCGAGGTATAAGCAAGGAGGATTCCAAATTAAAAAATAAATCAGGAAAGGGAAAAATTAATTACTTAGTTAGTCCTACCGACGTACCAATAATAAATGCAGCTTCGATATCAATACCAAAGGATTTAAGAGGAGTCCATGCTTACCACCTGGAAAGCAATAAACTTAAAAATTTTAACAAGAAAATAAGCAACAGAACAAGTGGACAAAACTTAAAGTAAAAGATCTTAAAATACCAGGGAGGAAAATGTACATACTGTGGAGGATAAATCCAACTAAGCGCACAGACAATGGAGTTAATACCAGATTTGCACCATATTGTTCCGATCGGATCATTTTAGGAGGGAGTAAATTAGTGTAAACAACCTGGAACTGATTCACAATGAATGTCACAAAATGAAACATAAAGCCGCCGGGTAAATATCACAGATAGTCTACACCAAGGCAGGCTAATCGGCAGAGAAAACTCGCATCATGATTGAGCCGTGTGCAGTGAGAGTTGCACGCACGGATCTTTGAGGGGATCTTGCCGCGAGGCGGGTTCCATCTCTAGTGGATGGTTAATTAGATATACTCACGGTGCGCCCTGTGAGCACTTTACTTGGCAGGACAATATTCCTTACACATTGTTACCAATGATAGATTTCGTATTGTTTGTGTACCCAGTTCCATCGCAGTCTGGATTGGCTAATAACCAACCGGGTTGTATAGCAGATGTGAATAAATATCTATGAGATGTACTGCCACATCGAGATATAGATAAATTGGGAGTTGTATATGATGAGGTTGACAAACTTGATACTCGTGACCCAGTTATAATATGCACCATTAGTCCTAAGCAGAATATGTCGGCTAATGTCCACCAGAAACACAAGCATATGCGTGGGGATGTTTGTGAGGTAACTGTAGGTGGTTGGGGTTAATTTAATTATTTAAAAGCGAGCAAGCATCTAAGTACAATATTGAAAACAAGTAAATGTGAACCAGGGGATCTAACCGCCTCTATTGCTAATAGTAATATGCGGGGACGGAGTCTTCGTAGTATGTGTACAACAACTCGTTTGTTGGAAAAGAAGGGAGATAGGGTGACTAGAACACGGAACAATGATCAAGTCTTTGATGTCAATACTTGATTACAAAACCAGTTGTCCGGATGCTTAGATTCGGATGGTAAATATAATGGAATAATTAAGATTATTTTGAATGCTTATATGTTTACAAGCTTATCAATAGCAAGTCGGGTAATATGACTAAAGGTAACGTTAAGGAGACCTTAAATGATATTAGCAAAGCCTGATTCAGTACTACTGGTGAGAATGTTGCGTTGCCTTAAAATCAGGTAAGTGAAAATTTCGGCCTATTAATTTAGTCTATATACCTAAATCTGATGGTAATATGCGTCCTCTTAAAATCGACTTCGCATCCCCTAGCAATAAAAATCGTGCAAAAAGGCAATTCAGATTGTCTTAGAGAGCATATTTGAGCCTACAATTAGCTCAGCGTTTCAAGGGTTAAGACCGCACAGATCTACCAATTCTGCATTGAAGACTATCTATCTACAAGGAGGTCATTTTAATATTGCGATTAATGGAAATATTAGCAAGTGTTTTTATAGGCCTCAGAATGTTATTATGAGTATCCTTAAGGAAACGATCAAGTGCCATCATACCTTAGAATTAATACATAAATCACTTAAGGTAGCTAGCATATTTAATGGACGTAAGCTTAAATATACCGGACTCGGTAACCGCAAGGTAGTATATTAACCCCTTTACTGGCTAATATAGTAATGGATAAATTGGACAAGTTTATGAAAGATTATATTTCTAACTTCAATAATGGTTCTACTCGTAAGCAGAATCTTGCTTATAAGAGCCTTGCGCAGCGTAGATATAATTATAAGGACCCAGCTGTTAGACTAGCACTACTTAAGCAAATAAGAAGCCTAATTACTCTTACCCAAAAATTAAGAATAATGATATATACTAGGTATGCAGATGATTTTGTTATATTAATAATTGGTATATTTCATGAAGCCTATAAAATTAGGCATAATATTAGTAAGTTCCTTGCTTAATATGGTCTTAAGTTAAACCTGGACAAAACTACTGTGGTCAAGACTGTTGATGGATTCCAGTTCCTGGTTGCTAGTTGCTTTAGAGCCGGTCACCCAGTGTATAAGAATAAATAAACAGGAACATATAGGCTTCATATAATGGATCCTTTAATGCTGAGTTGAAGGAGCGTCTCAAGAAGGACTAGTTTGTTAAACTTAATCATAAGGGTACCATATTTGCTACTTCAAGAAGGGATTTTATCAACCTGATTAACTTCACAATATTATCTTTCTATAATAAAAAAATCCAAAATCTTTTAAGCTACTACTCGATCGCTATTAATTATTCTAGCTTAAGAAGAGTTATTTGGTTATTGGTTATGTATTGTGCCTTAACGTTAACTCTTAAATTTAAGTTATATTATGTGTCTAAGGTATTCAAACGTTTCGGTAAACTATTAACAGATTAGGAGACGGATGTTATGCTGAAGGTGCCTAAGTAAATGAAGGTTAAACACCTTTTCAACTCTAAGATCTCAACTGATTTTAATCCTACTAAGATATTTAGTTTTCACAAAACAACTCACTGTTACTAGTGACTTCGATAATGGGTGTGTCTTATGTGGTTCCGTTTCTCATTAGAGCTAGAGATGCATCATGTTAGACAAATTAAGGACGTTAGAGCGTTTATGCGTACTGGGAAGGCCTCTTATGCACAATGAGTTGGTGCCCATCTACGTAAGCAGGTACCTCTTTAAGGTTAACTTCACAAGCCCGCAGGTATATTATCTGTATTCAAATTGAAGACAATTGCTTTTTACAAGAAATAGTTTAATAATGAATCTCATAATGCTTACTGATGAATGTTTGTATCTGATCTATAGGTCTATGTCACCGTGCGAGCCGTATGATGGGAAACTATCACGTACGGTTCTGAGGGCAGTTAAGAAGAGTTTATAACTTGTATGACGCTGACCCCTACCTAATGTAGCTTCTTTCTTCTTCATTTTTGGTGCGCCGTGAGAGCTTATGTTTGCAGAAAACAGTGGTTTAGTTTTACTCCTATCATGTGCATACGATATTTATATCGGTATATGGGAGCCCTTCAATTCCGGCGATATCAAACCTAATAAGATGATACCAGCTGTAGCAGGAATTATTTTTATGAAATGGCGTAAACATTGAACGATTACGTGGGGGGGAAAAGATCATGCTGAGGTTAACGAACCTGAAACACCGAACGGCCCCCCGAAGAAGGGTAAACCCGACGAGGATGATGATGGTAATAATAAAAATAAAGTTGTTGGCGGTACAAAAAACGACAGTAATAGCACAAAAGCCATCCCAGTATCTAATCAAGATAACAAATCAGTGCAGGCAGCTAAAATCTTAAAACCTGAGGCCAGATCCTCAAAGAGCAAACATGTAGAACCACGGGATGTAACCGCCTCTTATAAAAGCGGACACGGAACCTTCAATAGTAGGGACGACGGAGTCCCGAAGTGGGGTAGTGGAACAGTGGTTATCAAAGGTTATGAAAGTGATAACTATAAAAAGTTACTCCAAGTAAAACACCGTGATAACAATGGAATGTATCATAAATTATATCAGTTACTAGCAAACCAGACTTTGTTAGTCGATGCTTATAGAAAAATGAAGAGTAATCCAGGTAATATGTCACCCGAAACAGAAGGTAAAACATTATATGGAATAGGTTCCAATAAAATTAACCAAATATCAGAAAGTTTATTAAAGGGTAAATTTAAATTTAGTCCAGTGAGACGTGTTAATATACCGAAACCGAAAAAACCTGGTAAAATTAAACCACTCGGAGTTGGATCCCCTGTAGAGAAAATCGTACAATTACTAATGAGTGAAATCTTAAAGGTAATTTATGAAGAAATCTTTCTAGATGTCAGTCATGGTTTCAGACCTAAAAGATCTGTCTCCACTGCACTTAGGGGCTTATACCTACATGGCAGTCCTTACAAATGAGTTATACAAGGAAATATTGAAAAATGCTTCGAAGCTATACCACATGATTTTTAATTAGACTTTTAACCCAAAAGATACAAGATGTACATTTTCTAACTTATGTAAAAAGAATTCTTGGTGCTGGTTATATCGATCCGGAGACTAAGCAGCTAGTCAAATCTAAGGTGGGTCTACCACAAGGAAGTCCTCTTAGTCCCATTCTTGCTAACGTAGTACTTCATGAATTTGATCAGTACGTTATGGAAGAACTGAAACCAAACTTTGAGAAGGGTAAAATAAGAAGATACAACCCTGAATATGATAAATTATCAAAGATCATTCGTAGAAAGACAACCACACCTCAATTGGTGAAAAAGGCCATGCTTAAACGTAGAACTATGTCTAATAAAATGGGTGACCCAATGGACCCCAATTTTAAAAGATTGATGTATGTAAGATACGCGGATGACTTTGTCCTTCTAGTAATTGGATCTTATAACGAAGCTGAGGAAATTCGTAATAAGAACGCAGAGGTTCTGCATGATAGATGCAAAGCCACCTTAAATATGGATAAGAGCATTATTACCCAACTTACGGATGGATTCCACTTTTTAGGGGCCGACATTCATAAACACAAAGATAATAGTGTACATATGGTCGATACAAAGTCTATTTATGATAATAAATACAAACGTAGAATTCCATTACGTTTATTCATAAAGGCACCTATCAATAAGATAATCCAAAAGCTAGTAGACAATGGTTTTGCTAGAAGAAACAGTAAAAAAATAATTTTAGCAAAGGGAAGAACTAACTTAGTTTTATTCGATTTCTATACAATTATTAGTTTCTATAACTCCAAAATAAATGGTATCTTAAATGCTTACGGTTTTGCGGGAAATATATCAAGTCTTCATAGAGTGTTCAGAATTCTACGTCAGTCGTGTGCACTTACATTGGCTCTTAAGTTTAAACTTAGAACCATGAAGAAAGCATTCGAAAAATGAGGATTTGACTTAAGGGATCCAGAGACTAATACACAATTAAAAATCCCCTCTGAGCTGAAGGCTATCCACGATTACAAAACGCCTTCGGAGGACTGGGAATCAATTTTAGAAGTTGGAGTAAATATAAATAGGATGACAGAATCCAATATATTGAAAAATTGTTGTATATGTGGTAGTGGAAATAAAGTAGAAATGCACCACATCAGGAAAGTGGGCGAAGTTCGTCCTAAAGTAAGAACAGGTAATACTACCTATGCAATGATTGAAGGAGCTTTCAAAAGAAAGCAAGTACCATTATGTCAATATCATCATATTGAACTACATAGAGGGAACCTGAACCCAGCAGATCTAAAACGGATTAGTCAGTTTAACAGTAATTTCAAGAAATAGGTATCAACCATAATAAGCTATAATGTCCCATAGACCTCTATTATTTTTTTAAAAATATTCACTCAACAAAGTAACTATAAACATCCATTCCATTAATACTTCTCCATGGAAAGCCGTATGATGGGAAACTATCACGTACGGTTTGGGTAGCAGTTCAAAAAGGCTGACTACACTATATGCTCATATTGGAAGAGGTTTATACTATTCATCATATAAATCTCCAAGAGTATTAGTATGGACAATAGGAGTCATTATCCTCGCCTAGTGTTATGGGAAAACACTTATATGGGATAAACTACCAAACTCCGGGGAAGCCCTAAAGCTCTAGTAACCAAGGAAATAAAGGCTGGTGTGAGTAATTATCACAGTATGGTAACATCACTAGAGATGAAGGAAACTGAAATGGGTGATCGCGGATCTAAATCAGGTATATTGCCTGTAAAAGAGCAACGAGTAGACGGTAGTTGATGCAACAAACCATTGCATTTAAGGTATACTCTAATAGTTTTCGAAAAAAATAACTTTAACCAGAATCCTTTCTAAACAATATCTCTGTACCTATTTTTAAACTTAGAGGAGGTAGTTTAAATAAAATAATATTATTTATCTTGTTTTTATCCAGCCGAAACAGTTTGTAGAAATAAATTATATGTTATATTGTATTTGATAAATCTGAGTGCGTAGCTTATTAATTACTTCACCGATGATTACTCTAACTATAAAAATAGTAAAGTATGCTACAAACGAATATTTAAATTACGATTTTAATACTTTAATGAGTTTAGGATTTGTTACGATTCCTAGCGATACTCTAACTAAAATTCTGTCTTCACATAATCTACCAAAACCTGCTTATATCCTAGAATATGGCGCAAATAAAGGTGGTATTAAAAAAACTCTGAATAGTATCTCTGGAGTTTACATTTGTATTAATCTTTTTAATAGTAATATGTATGTAGGAAGTGCTAGTTTGGCCGGAATGTATAGAAGATTTAGAGGTCATCTGTATTTAGCTAAAGGTGGAAGTATATTAGTTAATAGAGCTGTAAAAAAATATGGAATAAAAAATTTTGCCTTTATCGTTATTGAGACTGTTTCTGCTGATAAACTTAATTGTAAAAACACATTACTAACTTTGGAACAAAAATATATGGATTTATTGAAACCAATTTACAATATTTTAAAAACTGCTGGTTCAGTAATGAATTTAAAATGGACCCTTAAATCTAAAGAGAAATTTAGACTGTCTATTATTAATAATAAAGATAGAATTAGTAAATTTAAAGCTTTACAGTTATGTAAAAAAGTTTCAGAAGAAACTAAAGAATTAATGAGAAAGGCTGCATTAAATAGAATAGTTTCCGAAGAAACAAGGCTAAAAATGTCTAAAAATAACGCTAAATCAGTAAAATTTACTGCTTATATTAACAATACTGTTTTTAAACAATTTACTTCTATTGCTGATGCAGCTGATTTCTTTTTTCAAGATAGAA
>Ga0153959_1000406_pt1 | contig 19870 bp, 12 predicted proteins | sample TSFL043MetaG_FD_104685 | JGI IMG/M metagenome (GOLD analysis project Ga0153959, IMG submission 104685) | Attine ant fungus gardens microbial communities from Florida, USA - TSFL043 MetaG | ecosystem: Host-associated > Fungi > Mycelium > Unclassified | place: USA: Florida, Wekiwa Springs...
AAAAAAAAAAGAAAGCGGCACAGCCTATGGATAAAAACTAAGGCAACTTTTCTGCAGGTAACGGGAAGAAGATATGCAGTGTACCACTCTTCTATATATCCTATTTAATACTCAATCATTCTTAAAAAAGGATCAAATTTTGGAGGTTGTTGAGTATATTTATCGTTAAGGTAAGAAGCAGAAAGAGATTTAGGGTAGTTGAAGATTATAATACCTTTTCCATCTAACTTTACACCTAATTTATTATCAACTTTATCTAGAGTATATTTTTTAATGACTTGATTTAAACTCATTCTGTGTTTGGCTCCTATAGTATGAAGAAGAGAATATTTAATAATATAAATAGCCTCGTTAAGATCTCATCTATTCTCTCCCATTTTGTAATAGTTAATCAAACCTACTATGATATTATTAAACCGTTGTATTATTTCTCCATCAGATAAATAGATTCATTTCCCTACATACTTAGGTTTTCCTTGTTGATCAGCTAGTCCTTTATAAATAAGTCATTCCTTAACTACCTTTTTAGGTATAATTAATTTTAGCGTTCTAGCAGAAAGTATTAATTTTTTTGTACAAAAAAATCCCTCGCTTTGCGCAGGGCGGGAAAGCCGTTTTGTAGATGTGTCCTGCGAAGCAGGAATACTCCGACTTCTTAAATACTGTGAATAAGAAGGAATTCTTAAAGAATACCCTAAAAAATTAGCGTAATTACTGCTTAAATGGGTTATTTTATCCTTACTTAAAGTCAAATCTAATTCTTTAGCTAAGAAACCTTTAAGGGAGTCTCTCACCAGAACCGTATCATTATAACTACCGGATAATCCTACTAAGAATTTATTTCCAAATCGTACGTAGTTAATTTTAGGTTCTACTCTCATTGTCTCCAAAGAAGGGTTATTTGAAACAGGTAAGTTATAAAATTCTTTTTTTAATTTGTCCGTGTACTCATCAAAAGGCGTCAATAAAAGATTGGCAAACCGCGGGTAAAGAAAGTCCGCACCTCCAGATCTACTAGGTGATAAGGCAGTTATAATTCCGGTTAGATAGTGCTGAAATTTAGGTTGTTCAAGATATCTTAATTTGTAAAACATCCTATAAAAATTTATCAAAGTCAGATCAGGTTTAATATATTGACTAAAAATTTGAGTTAATATATTACGATGTGTGCTAAAAAAATTATTCAGTTCTATCTCTCCCTCTATCATTCAAGAGATTCCAGTCATTCTTTGAACCACACTTAAAGCATCATGGACGGATCTTTCAGGTCTATTAAAGCCATAACTAAGAGGATGAAATACCTTTTCCATCTTGGATTCTAAAATTACATTCAGCTGTGTCGTTTTATTGTCTAAATGGCTAAGTTTAACTTCATATCCCTTGGATATCTTTTGGCGGCGCCAGCTCAAATTTAAGTCAGAAGATCCAGAATCTAGGGTCTGGATCGTGGAATCGTGACACTCAAAATTTTTATCTAGCAGTTCAATCTTAAACCTCTTCCTACCTTTGTTCATACCATCTTTAATTTGACGAATTTGGTCTAACCCTTCAATAGTTAAATGGCTATTAGCTTTCATTAATTCGGCTACTTGACATCAATCTTGAAAATCCAAAGATTTAACCCCTCTGATTTTATACTTATTAAAGAATGGAATGATTTTTTCAGTAACATCAGAAAATTTTGCAACTACAAATTCCCCCTTATTCAGATGATTTCTTAAAGAATAAGACCCTGACCCCCAATAATCGACTAAACTTCTCATTAATAGCTCATCACGGGAATGTTGAGTAATCATAAATTTTATTGCTACTCTGACTCCTAATCGTCTATCTAGCGTTTTCCATGTTCCAACATAGAAACAACCCTCACCAGATGTAAACCCCGCTATTCATTCGGGATCTGGTATTTTGCTATTTTCTACAAGCGGTCGGGACACAGGGATAGTTTTAATTTTTTTACATGTAAAAAAATCCCCTAAGGGCGGGAAAGCTGCTTTTAAGTTTTCAGATAGCCCTAAATTAAGTGAAGCTCTAATATTTACAATTTCTTGAAAACCCTCCTTATTAAGATGTTCTTTTTGCATCATCTTAAGAACTATTTCTTTGAACAAGATATAATCAGCTAGCTTTTGAGTGATCAAGGGGTATTTATCGAAATAAGGGACTATTACATTATAAATTTGTTCTAAAGATTGTACCCTGAAATATGCTACATCTCCTTTCTCTGATATTGAACCAACTCCACCTAAAGTAGCTTGAATCTCCTTCAAAAGTTCTAGATCTTTTTTATGTAGTCCGATTTGAAAATTAGGATGTATTGTTCATCCTAAACGAGTATTAGAAGATTTTATAAGGCTAGTACCAAACATTCCCTCTGCGTCTGTGAAACCTGTAATAAATCAAGAATTGAGATTAGATTTTATTTGTGGGCAGCTACATCCTAGTTTTTCATTAGAAATAAATCTTATTTTACCTAGAGTTAACTTAACCATCAACTCTTCTGTTCTTACTAATAGAGGTCTAGTTCGCGTCTTGTGTGATATTAAACCTGAGCTCACACAAGCCGAACTAAACTTATTGATTAGATTCTGTTTCCCTTCTCTACGACCATAGCCGCCGATACTACGAAAACTCCGTCTCCCTATATAACCAGAAGTAAATATAGAAATAAGCTTGAAACTTATTTTAGGTATTACTACCCACAGGAGATCCTCAGTTCTTAATATAATGCCTGTTATCTTTATTTTAGCAAACTTCATTAGACAAATTGTCTCTGGCCTACAGAAGGAAACTATATATCTAAGTTTATTCTTTAAACATATCTTCTGTAAAATCGTATCAACTATTTTCGATTTAACTGTTGCGTGGTCGACCTGAAGATTAAATTTTGCATGATAAAGAATTACCTCGGCTATCGAGTCTATATAGTTAAGACTTTTCGAGCCTTTATCAACATGCTGTACTCCCCTATTTATTTCAAATTCGGATAAGTTGATAGGTTTATCTCTCGACGTTTCAGAAAGAGGGTTTAATGACCTGGGCATTATATTAATTAAAGAGCGCACATAAACTGCACCTACTACGCTAGTTAATATTGCGACTAAAGATAAAAATACATAACCACTATCTAAAGCAGCACTTAATACCATCTGTTTTGCAAAAAATCCTATTAATGGCGGAACTCCTACAAAAGAAAAAATAGTAATAGCTAAACTTAAAGCTAAAAAAGGGTTAACATAAAAATATCCTCTTAATTGGCTAATTAGTTGGACCACTTCATCAAATTTACCTTAAAAAAAAAAAAAAAATAATAAATTATTAAAAGCGTGTAGTGGGCTGGAAATCAGTTTTTTATAAAAAACCTGCTTTGCTGCTCGCAGTCACCTTGAAATAAAGCGACTAGGGGTCCGGCCCCCTCATTTCGTAAAAAAAAAGCAAGTAACTTTATTACTTTTTATCCTCATTTTTATCTAGATAACGCACTAAAAATACACCTTTATATAGACCACCTCTCTTAATAATATTGTGAAGACTTCCAGCCGATGCTTTATATTCTGGGTTTAACTCTCTAAGATAAAGAGCCACAGCTGTAAGAGAAGGGAATACTTTCTCTTCTTTAGTAACAGTGTTAATAAGCTCTGTAGATTTGGAAAGCTTTTCACGTACAACTTCTTTATACGGAATAAAATTTTTTGAAGTTTTTTCCATAATTTGATCTCTAATTTCAGATATAAAAGCAGTCAAGGCTTTCGGACTTAACAAATTATTAGAATATTCTTTTACGTCTAAGAGGTTATCGAAGATTAAGAATCTGTTTAAATATAGTTGCTTTTTAACTAATCTACGTTTAATACCCATGGCTTCGGACAAAAGAGTACGACTATTGGTTTGATAGATTAATTCTTTTTTTTCTACATCATACAGATAAGTCATCTTTCGTGATTTTTCAAAAACAGATTCCATTAGCTCCTTCTGTATTTTATTACCTGCAGCGGAACCAGCGACTTTTAACTGATTATACTTAGGGTTAAGCAAAAGAATGATAATTTGCTCCAAAACTAAAACTAAATTTCGAATTTTCTTTCTAAAAGATGCTTCAGTCACCCCCGGCGTCATATTTAACATATCTGAAGGTAAGTTCCCTTCTACCTCCCCGGTAAGCAAGGTGTGAAACTCAGGGTAGATTTGGTTCAAGAGTTCTTGACTAAGTACATAGACTTCTAATTTAAAATTACTTAATCCATACTTACTTATCGCTAACTCTATCGGTCTCTTACCCAAAACTTTCCCTTTCCTTAGGTAATCATCCTTAATTCTGCTAGCTAAAGCTCCAGAGGAACCGACATAACTTTCTCCTGTAATTTTATTTATAAATATATACACTCCTGCTTTACTATTAACCCCTCTCTTGGTTACACCTAATACGTTTTGGAAATTAGCCTTTCCTTCCTCGGATAAAGGAAGTTCATTAAATTTTAGAGGCTGACCCTCTATTAGCTTCATTAAAAGATCAAACGCTGAGGGAGATAATTCAAAATCTTTTATATGATTACTTAAAATGGTATTAATAAGTTTATAATCTATATTAGCCTTAGCATCTGACTCCGCAGAAGGGTATTGTTTTAAAAAGTTATCTACAATAAAGAAAGGATTATTAACCGACTTATCAGAGTAAACTTTTTTAAAAAATTCAGATGATTTACTTATATTTCTCCGGCTAGCTCCTGTCCCGAAGGGAAAGGGCTTGTCCCCTCCAGTATGCCCTCACCTTGGTGCGGCAGAAGTAGAATAAAGCAACCCTGAAGAAGGAAGGGCTATATTAAAATAAGGTTTTGACTTAAATACAAGGTAAAAAGCAGCTAATGGTGCGAGAAAGCTAAGTCTATTTCGGGTATTAGAAACATAAGGAATAACTCTTATTGGAGTTATCGCTTTTTGCTTGAATAACACTTCATCAAATTTTCCATTACAAATACAAATGAAAAAATCTTAAGACGAAGGTAACTCCTAGTCTTATTACATCAATCCTGGAAGGTAAGATAAGTACCATAATGCTTAATTTATTAATACGAAGTAGGCAAGCCTACCACATCGGAAAGTATTCAGTATCAGCTTACTAGTCCAAAATTAAGTATTTTGAACTATCCTGGATAATCAGGTATATAAGCCTAAAGGTAGTTACTTCCGTATGTCGAATTTTTATTTTTTTGGTTAGGAGGGATTTTGACTAATGATTTCTTTCGATAATCAAGTAAGAGTACATCTTAAATACGAAATATATTTATAAATATTTACGTATTAACAACCATATACTCGTTGCTCTTTTACAGTAATACTTTCACCTATTACTGACTTAGATCCGCGATAGCCCACATTCTTTTCAGAAGCCTTCAAGCTTATTACCATACATGAGTGATTAGTTCATCCACCGATCCATTTTCATGGATGGCTTGGTACTTGAAGTTCTAGGGTGTCCCCGGAATTTGGCTGTTATACCCAATGTAAGGAGGGTTCCCTATTAGGCGCTAGCGCCCCCTCCCCTTTCAGGAGAATTATTTTTATCTAATAATTCTTTGTGTTCTTTATTATCTGTAACATAAAAATAGAAAGAAAATCCTACTGCTACTAATATAATAAATGCATTTAAATTACTTATTGAGTATTGCATTAAATAAAACGAAAAAGCTTGTATTGATTCTATGCTTGTTATACTTAAAGCTAATAATATAAAACCTACATGACTAATAGTACTATAAGCTAATAATCTTTTTATTCTGAACTGGGTTAAACCGACTATTGTACCTATTATTAATGATAATAAGGAACTCATTAATAAACCAAAAGTTAAATTAAATTCAGAAAAGGAATCACTAGTAAAATACACTATTTCTAATAACAAAATAAAAATGGATATTTTGGCGACTATAGCTACAAAAGTAGTAACAATAGTAGGTATAGCATCGTAAACATCCAACCTCATTGAATTTACCGTACAAATTAAAGAAAAGAACGACTTATTCCTTCCCTAGGACTGACGAAGTATGGACTGCGGAGGAAAGAATGCTCGAGAATAAACATATTATCTAAATTATAATATACATGCAGCAATATTAAATATTAAATAACCCCTCTTTGGAGAAGTCAGGACTGACGAAGTATGGACTCCTCTACTTTGTGAGAAGTATGGCGAGCTGTCTTAGCTTTTTTTTTCATATCTACCTTTATTCATTCCTGCCTTTATTTGACGTATTTTATCCATACCTTCCTTAGTTAAATGAACCTTGGTTTGAATCATTTCCGCTACTTTAGTCCAATCCCTAAAGTCCTGAGCTTTAACGCCAAGGATAGGGTATTTATAAAAAAAAGGTAAAATATTTTCATAATTCTTTTTAAATGATTGACATCTAAACTCTACATAATCTTTATAACTAAAAGTTTGACCACACAAAAAAAAATTCATCATATTTTTTAGTAGCAATTCGTCTCGGTTATGTTGAGTTAATATAAAAATTAATACTACACGACTTCCTGCTTTATATAATTCAGATTCCCTAATGCTAACTTTGAAACAACCATCGCCACTTGTAAAACCAGCTACTCACTGAGGATGTAGTTTAGTATTATCTAGTGGTATTGATGGTCTTGATATAGCAACAGTATTAGGGAAGGCTTCTTTAAGTAAGGGACTTAAACCTTTATTAATAGAAGCTCTAATATTTATTATTTTGTGTAAACCTTCAATTGTTAAATGTTCCCCACGTTGCATCATCATAACTACTTCTTTAAATAATAAGTAATCAGCATATTTTTGAGTTTTTAAGGGATATTTATCAAAATGAGGTATTACTTTTCTAAGTATTTGATCTAAAGAACCTATTGTAAAATCACGACAATTATTTCTTTCTTTACCTATTCTACCCACTTCTCCAAAATAAGCATGGATAAGCTTTAAGAGTTCTATATCTCTAGTATGAAGATTAATTGTAAAGTTGGCTTCTAATTGTCACCCTAATTTATTTTTAGGGGTTTTACGGATTAGAATTAGAAAACAACCTTCTGCATCGGTAAATCCAGATATAAATCAAGGTTCATTCAGTTGAGGTAATTTTTTTAGATCTTGGTTCAAGCAATTTGAATAAAGTCGTCTTTGAATAATAAGATTAGAAGGGGTTTTAACTAGATGGTTTCTCTCGAAACCCGTTAGAGTACATCTTAAATGTGATAAATTCATACCACATTTCCCGCCATATACTCGTTGCTCTTTTACAATAATACTTGCAGGTATTATTGACTTAGATCCGCGATTGCCCACGTTCTTTTCAGAAGCCTTCAAGCTTGTTACCTTACATGAGTGATTAGTTCATCCACCGATCCATTTTCAAGGAGGGCTTGGTACTTGAAGTTCTAGGGGTTTTCCGGAATTTGGCAGTATACTCCCAACAATAAAGGATTTCCCAGGTCCTGTTTTAGGAGATCAAAAATGAAAAGGTGCAGCACTAACTTTAAATAAGAAACCTATACTAAAAATAAGTAAAGAAAAATTTATATAATGTGTTTGATATCAAACTCCACAAGAATTAATATTATCACTTATACTAGTAATAATATATAAACCATCCATATTAGTTGTTCCAGAATTTGCATATAATAAGGCGGATCCTAACAAAATAAAACATGAACTTAGAGCACCTAATAAAAAATAAATTAAACCACCTGTAGTAGCTAATTCTGAATTTCTATAAATTGTACTTAACAAATATAGTCCATAACTTTGTAATTCTATTGATAAAAAAATAGAAACTAAATCATTAGTAGACATTAAAAAAATTGCTCCACTAACTACAAATAATAATATTAACGAAACACTGGATTTATCTAAAAAATTATAAATTTATATATCACTATCCCTATAATCCCTGCTTTGCTGGGATACCTTAATAAAAAAAAACCTTTACCTTTTATACATTGCATCTTTAATAGCTTTTATTAGCGTAATACCCTCTGAAGTTAAGTGCATTTTTTCTTCTATTAAAAAATGTACTTTTTTAAATCTTTCGAAATCTAAAAGTTTTACTCCCGAAAGAGTATATTTTGTAAAGAATGGAATTAATTTTTTCTTAATATAATCTGACTTAGTAATAACTCATTCAGCTGTTCCACGACTTGCGGCTTTCCTGATTACACCACACTCTAGGTATTTAGCTAGTCTTTCTAGTAACTCTAGATCTTTAAGGTGTTGACTTAAAGAAAAAACTAAACTTACTGCGAACCCTGTTTTTCTTTTCTCATTGGCATAGAGAGAAATAAAGAAAGATCCTTCTGCGGTTATAAATCCTGATAATCAATTAGGATTAAAGTCTAAAGGTAGCTTTAATTCCGGTAGAAGAGATGGGGTAATATCTGGAAATACCGTTTTAACTACATCCGGTAATCCTTTATTCAAATTAGCTTTTAATGAAAAGATTTTTAATAAACCTGGTAGAGAATTATGTTCTCCTTTTTCCATAAGAAGGATTATTTCCTTAAATAAAAGATAATCTTTTAGTTTTAGAGTAACTAAAGGGTATTTATTGAAATGAGGTAAGATATACTTTATTAAATCTTTTACAGAACCTACAGTGTAATAAACTATCCCTCTTTTACTAGTATAAATATTACCTGTCTTAAAAAAAAGCTTTGATTTGGACTAAAAGATCTAGATCTTTTTCGTCTAACCCTATAGTAAACATGGGTACAATCTTTCAGCCTGTACCGGATTTTTTCTTGGTGATAGAAACCGCAAATGAACCATCTCCATCTGTGAAACCTGTTATGAACCAAGGGTTTATGCTAAAAATATCTTGGTCTTTAGGTAATTTTTGTATAAGGTTTTTTGAATTATTAATAGTTGAATATAGTTTATTTAGAATTTGATTAGAAAGAATTCCAGATAAGGTAATTCTTTCGAACCCTCTTAGAGTACACCTTAAGTTATTAAATTTCTGAGTATTTAATAACCAACTACCGTCTACTCGTTGCTCTTTTACAAATAAAGCGTTATCTTTATTTGATTTAGATCCGCGATTGTCCATGTCTCGATATTGTGTATCGACAGCTCCCGAGTAATACAACTCATCATTACTGCATCTTAACGAATACAAGTGAAGAGCCATATTTTGACTTATTACCCTACATGAGTAATTAATTCATCCACCACGGAAAATTTTTTCCAGATTTGGTATCAAAAGCTTTAGGACTTCCCCGGAGTTTGGCAGTTTCATCCCCAATATTAGCAATTTCCCGGTTTGCCGGGGAGGATATAGTATTACATCAAGAACTGTTTGTTATCTTCCGAGTTGTTACCATACACTAATAATTAATTTGTCCACTGATATCTTTCGACTATCAGCTTGGTACCAGAAGCTTTAGGACTTCCCCGGAGTTTGATAGTTTTTATCCCTCAATCTTATCTATTTACCAAAAAAAACCCAATTATACAAAAAAAAATCTTTTAAGAATAGACACTTTAAAATATTAATAGAGCTTATTTATTGCATTATATTGCAGATTGATCTAAGATATATTATTTATGTGTGCTACTAACTTGCGTAGTTTAGAGGTTACTGCAAAGCATGGTTGGTTAGGTGTTTTTATATTATGTTACGAGCCCTTCCTTTAGGCCACGGTTTGTAGTCTTTTCTAAGTAATTAAAAAAAAATCTTTATTTTTTTTTTTTGACTCTTAAGTGAAGGGTAGTTGCCAACCTATAGAACACAGAACCATTTTTCTAAATTGCAGCGCGCCTTTGGAGGCAGATAAAACTCCATTAAACAACACAAATTAAGGTGAAAAAGGGATAGCACTCTATTTTCTTTTTGTATTCATTCCATCTTTAATCCTCTTTATTTGGTCATATCCTTCCTTAGTTAAATGAACCTTTTTATCCATTAATTCTAAGACGGTTTTAAAGTCATTATAATCTAAAGTTTTAACTCCTATTAAAGAATATTTATCCAAGAAAGGAAGAAGAGTGGTTTTTAATGCTAGAAATTCAGTTATTCGTAATTCCACAGTATTATCTCTAACTAGGCATCTTATATTACCAGATTTAAAGAAATCTCTTATTTTATACATTAATTCTGAATCTCGGTTATTTTGTGTTAATATAAATCGGATACTTGCTCTGTAACCTTCTTTATATTCATCGCTTTTATATAAAGCTACGCTGAAGCAACCTTCTGCACAAATAAAACCTGATACTCAATAAGGATTTAAATCCTCAACACTTAAAACTTTTACTTCTGGTCTGATTGCTGGTTCAATATTAGAAAATAAATCTGCCACTCATCCTTTTAGTCCCAAGTTTAAAGAAGCTTTTAGAGAGAGAATTTGGATAAGACCACTATTCGATAAGTGTTCTTTTTTGCTCATTAGAACAACTATTTCCCGGTTTCTTTTTTTCTTCCGAAAAAAAATAAATAAAAGATAATCAGCTTGCTTTTTAGTAACTAAAGGGTAACTATCAAAATGAGGGATTACATATTTTAGTATATCCTTTAGCGAATTTATATTATAATGAACAGTTTCATCAGCCTTTCTAGTGTAAATTTTTCCAATACCTCCGAAATATTCCTGAATCATAAGTAAAAGAGGTAGATCCTTTTTATGTAGACCGATAGTAAAAAGTGGTTGTACTTTACATAACAATTTACCCCTTATATCTTTAGATACCAAAATACTAAATGAACCGTCACCATCTATAAATCCTGTTAGGAATAAAGGATTTAAGCAAAGATTATAATTAATAGGTGCGCTACGCACAGATTTGGTATTAGTTGAAACAATATCTTTCCCTGCATCTTTCCCTGCAAAGCGGGACGAAAATAAGCGTTTATTAATACATATTATTTTAAAGTTATTTAAGCTACCTATTCTTAATTGGATTGAATTTTGAATTTGCCTGATATTTGTAAACTGGGTTTTCATAGGTAAGGGTAAGGGTGCCGCTGCATACAGCGCACCTTTTTTAGGATATTCTATAATCTTTAAATGTTCTCCCATTTTATTTCTAATTTTAGTTCTATATAATATAAAATTATTAAATAATAAATCTTTTAAAGATGTATGCTCTTTAACTCAAACTTTTCTCAAAGCGACCGGATTTATCTTATACATAAACACATTATTAATCCTCTAATTTTCTAGCTGTATTCATTCCAGCTTTGATTTTACGAATTTCATTTATTCCTGTAGAAGTAAGATGAGCTTTATTTTTCATTAACTCAGCGACTTTATAAAAATCCTCAAAATCTAGCGATTTTTTCCCAATAATAGAATGATTTTTTAATAAACTTTATCCGGAGGAGAAAGGCAGGCGGAGCCTCGGAAGAACTTTATCAGTAAGATCTGTAAATTTAGTTACATCAAGGTAAATACCTTCACGATTCTTCGATATTCTCCCGCAACCTAAATAATCAGCTAACCTTCTTATTAAGGGTTCATCTCTTAAATGTTGAGTAAGCTGGAATGTCAATAATACAGCTTCACCTATTTTTGTATTAGATTTAAATATTTTAACGTAAAAACAAGCCTCTCCTGAGGAAAATCCTGCAAATCATTGAGGATCAATTTTTACATCTAAATTATTAGCTGTTGGTATATCTATAGGTAATACATTTGAGAAAGCTAGGCTTATGTCAGATGAAAGACCCCTTTTTAGACAAGCTTTAAGGGCTATAACTTTATTTAATCTTTCTTGAGTTAAATGTTCTTTGTTAGAAATTATATTAAAAGCGGAGGGGCCGAAGGGCGGAGACCCTGAGGGCCTAAAAAAAAATCAAAAACTAAAATCTTTAATAATATAAAAAAAAAGACTTTCTCTTTTATGATTTTATTTTTTATTTTTTTTTAAAGCCCCTTCGCTTTCTTTATAAGTTTGTAGTCAATTTGTTTTTCAGATAATAAAGGATAATTGTCGAAATGTTTTATTACACTAACCAAATCTTTTATAGATTGAACACGATATTGGTATGTAGATTCACCTTGCTTAGATATTGACCCTACACCAAAGTAACTTTGGATTAGTTTCAATAACAATAAATCTTTTTTATGAATATTTATTTGGTAGCTAACCTTAACTTATCAACCAAAACGATAATTATTTCTTTTTTATGTAAATATAGTAAAACAACCTTATGCATCTGTGAATCCAGTTACAAATCAAGGGTTAATTTTAAAGTTGTAAACAGAGTTAATAATAACAGGTTGAGTTAATAAAGAAGAAAAATATCTGTGTTTTATGTAATTAGAAGGAATTCCGGCTTGAGAATTTCTTACGAAACCCTTTAGAGTACATTTTAAACGTGGTAAATTAATATCACGTCAACTACCGTTTACTCGTTGCTCTTTTACAGCAAAATTATTATATGTTGCTGATTTAGATCCGCGATATTCCATTGCTCTTTCGATTATTTCTTGACTTATTACCATATATAGGTGATTAGCCCATCCACCTACAAATTTTCAAATAAGGCTTGGTATCAAGAACTTTAGGGGGTCCCCGGAGTTTGATAGTTTGTCCCACGTAATTAGTAATTTTCCAGACCACCAAGCAGGAAAAAAACTAGTAAGTTGTAATATTAATATACAAACTATAAAAACAAATATATGAAATATTTGAGTTATATTAGTTACATGAAGTAAACCTCCATGTAAACCTATTCCTTTATTTATAAGAGATAAACTCACTATTTCATGTAAAAAACAGTAGATTAAAGCAATAATAGCTATTCTATTAAAAAGTATGGATAAGTCTCGTCTTAAAGTGACGGCATTAGAAAATAATAAACATAGTATAGATAAAGTTATCATTATAGAACAAAAAAAAAATTTTTTTTTGTTTTTATGTAATTTAAAAGACCTTCTATCGGACCTAACCAGGAGAGAAAATCGAATTCTCATCTTTAATGCATGAAATTAAGGTTTTACCTTTAAACTACCCTGATTTTACAAATAATAGCGGAGGGGCCGAAGGGCTCCGGTCCCTTCGGCCCCTCCGCCCACACAAAGTGACGGCTATCTCTACATTTAAAACTTATTTTACTATGTTTAAGGGTGCGCAAGCGTCCTAGACTTGCATCATGAAGATACTGAGTCACTATTATTTAATAAGTCTACCACGATTCAGCTACATACCCGCTTTATGAAGAGAAGTTAATCCTTCATAAGATGATGCTTATCTTTTACTATACGAATAGCATCATATCAATATTTAAATTATAAAGCTCTTGCTCCGTAAAAGTGCGTGTGTGCGATTCTTATAACTTTTTTTTTAGGATGAGCTAGTGATGGTGAATATACTCAAATTTATTTTATCTAAATAACCCCAACTATTATTGCTTGTATTTTAATCGCTTACTACGCTACGTAGTCTTGCATCCTTGCGTGCAGCAGCTGCAGGAAGGAGCGCTGTAAAGAAAAAATGCTTATTTTTATATCTACGGATAATACTGGTAATGAAATGAGGCATTTTATATAAAATAGATTTTTGACATGTTTTAATTAATATTCTAACCATTATTAAAATAAAGTATCTTTTTAAGATAAATGAGTATTTAATTACTACTTTACCATAATTATATAAAGTTTATCTATATGGGATGATGCCCTGGCTCGAACAGGGAACAATCTGATCCACACTCAGGCACTCTACCTATTGAGCTACATCATCCTTATGTATATTTTATTTATAAAGTTCTTCATAAAGTTATATTTCTTATTTCTAGTTAATAAGAATCTATATAAGTATTGGGTATTTTAGGGTGTACAAAAATACGCTGATCCCTCCGAAAAGTGCGAAGCAGCACCTAAAAAAAAACAAAAGAATTTTTATACGTTTTAAAATGGCCTGCCTCCATAGAGGCAAAAAAGCCCAAAAAAAATTTTTTTTTGCCTCCATCCATAACTTTGTGAAGGCAGCGCGAAGAAATTCTCGGCAGCATAAAAAAAAAAGTATATTTTTTTTGCTCCAGTACTTCGTAAAGGTAGCACTCTACGTCCTTTCTCCTACGAAAGCAGGCAGCTGCTTAATTAAAAAAAAATAAAAAAAAGGCCTTTTCCATGCCGAAAAAGTTATTTTTTCTAAAAAAAAAAAAGCTCTTCTTATGTTCTTTTCGGGAAAAGAAACGAAATTTCTTAATAACGAATTAGGGAGGACAAAGGCGCTGAATCGTGATAAAAGTTTAAAGATATCTAAATACTTTTTAGTTCTCGTGATTCAAACGAGCTTTATGGTATTAGATCATAGGAAATACATACCTTCCAATACTTTTTATAATCCCTAATCACCAGTACCTAAAAAAAAAATTAGGAGGTTATTATACTGTGTAGGTTGTAACATTATAACACGCTCAAGTGTAGAGGAATGGCCAGGGAAATAACGATTACAATCGGTCGTTACACATCCGTCAAACAGAGAATACGACTAATATTGAAACTATTTTGTGCGAAGCAGCCCTCAATAGATATAAGGTAAAGGTTAAGTTTACCCTACTAAGAATATAGGACTGACGTGCGAAACCGCCGGCTAACTTAAGCTCTTCTTTATTATTAAGATCCGATACGGAGAAAATTAATGTCAAAAGAGCTAACATAGACTTGAAATATTTGTACAACAAAATCGAAAACATGAATGTAAACCGGGAAACAGGAAAGGTCTGAACACTGGCAGAACTCGTATTTTAGAATCTCCTTCCACTTTAAGACATACTGTATCGTAAAGGGAACTCATACACCCTATAATTTATAAAGGTTGACTAATTACCAAGCCAGGCATAGGGGATTGAAGAAAAATAAATAACTATAATGGATTAGACTTATCACCTAATAATCTTATGTTGGAGTGATTCGAACACTCAATAGTAAATACCAAAAATTTATGACTTACCCAGTTAGTCCACAACATATTTTAAATTTACTTTTATAAAAAGTAACTTTATTCTTTTCTTTTTTACAGATATAAACCTGTTTATCCTAAAAGTTAAAACTAGAGCCTGAATATAACATATTATGTACTGTAGGGTATGATACCTTTAAAAATTAAGCAAGCTTAGCTATAAAGTAAAAAGAATGAAGAAGATTTGCATTATAAACCTCTAATAATCGTACAAATATAAGTCTAGTATAAGTACGAGACTTTTCTAATGATTTGATAAAAGTTCTTCCTTCTTTTATTTCATAATTAGCCACTTGCTATTTCATAAGAGTACTATACTAAATTAGCTATTTAAAACAACAATGGATTTATATCTATCTTACTAATAAGTTTAAGTTATCTAAACTTAAATCTAGTTATTTTATAAGTCTACAACATATAAGGTAAATCCGACTTGAACGGATAAAATTATTTAATCAAGCAGACCTAAGCTACTCATGTCTACCAATTCCATCATTACCCTTATTTAAATCTGTTATAAATTATATTGCCTGAGATAGGATTTGAACCTACAACCAAAGAAGCTTCAATTCTCTGCTCTACCAATTGAGCTTCTCAAGCGAAATTAAATTCCCTACCTCTTTTATGTAGGATTAAGGGAATTTGCATAACCCCCCCCCCTAACTTGTGTGCTGCGCTCCCTTTTTTACTACGAAGTACTCCGTACTCCGTACTCCTGCCTGCCAAAGGAGGAGAAGTCAGCCCAGTACTTCGTAAAAAAAAAAATTTTTTTTTTTACGAAGTATAGTACTGGAGGGGACAGAAGGATGGGGCGAAAGCGAGAGTTTTATCCATAAATAAAAACGTACTTCGTTCTGTACCGTTCTTTTTTACCTAAGAAAAAACACAAAAAAAAAAAAAAAAAAAAAAGAAAAAAAAAAACAAAAAAAAAAAAAAAAAAAGAACGGTAAATAACGGCCCGAGGGGCCTCTGGCTCGTATTTTTTTTTAGCTGCCTCCATAACTTTGTGCAGGAAGGACGCCCCCTCCTTCTTTGCAATTTTTTTATATATAAAAAAAAAAAGCTAGAATAAGGACTCCTTGCTTTACTTTACGAAGTATGTATTGCTTACTTTACGAAGTACTGGACTCCTTCCTGCCTTGACGAAGTATAGTACTGGAGGACTGCGCTATACTTCGTCAAGAAGGACTCCTTCTTGACGAAGTATTGGAGCGATGGTTGGCGTACTTCGTAGAGGAGGGGAGCAAAGCTCTCCAATAAAACCCTGTTGCGCGTTAATAAATTAGACCGGTGAATTGGATAAAAATTGTAATACTAATACTAATGGAGACATTGAGAATCGAACTCAAATTAATAACTTGCAAAGTTACAGTTTTACCATTAAACCATGTCCCCTCCTACATCAAAAACAAAATTTTTTTTTCTCTACCTTTACGAAGTTGGGGCAAGCTAAAGCGACAACGATAATTTTTGTTTCAAATCTAAAGACAATTTATTACCTAAGTTAGCTTGACATATTAATTATTTAGAGGTTATGACGAAGGTTGGTTTTAGAGGTGGCGTTTTTGGTAACTCTTTTATAAGCTACACTTTTGAGAATTTAATATAAATTCGTAAGAGATATCTAAACAAGAAAATCTCTACCTAAATAAAATTTATGTTTTTCAGCGAAGCAGGCAAGATAACTGATATATATCAATAAATTATGCAGCTTTCTCTGCCGTACTTCGTAAAGAAGGACTCCTTTAGCAGGCAGGAGAAGTACTCCTTTACTTTACGAAGTATAGTAGTGGCAGGACTCCTGACAAAGTTATGGATGGAAGGACTCCTTGCTTTACTTTACGAAGTATGTATGCTATGGCAGGACTCCTTATTCTAGCTTTGCTTTTTTTTTTATATATAAAAAAATTGCAAAGAAAAGAAGTATGGATGGAAAAAAAAAAATTGTTTTTATGTAGGACATAAACTAGGACATCCAGCTAGAGCTTCGCTCTGCGCAGGTAATAGAATATTTAAATTTAGAATGGGATCTCTAATACTTACACGACAATCTAAAAACCCACCCTTACCATTCAGCTAAATCCTGGTTTTCTATGTTAATAGGGGCCGTTGCCAACATCGTAGGTGGAAAGAGGAAAACTTAAATAATTGTTAAATGTAGGGGGTAGAAAGGTAAAAGTATGAGACAGCTAAAATAATCTCTTATAATAAAATTTGGCAAGTTAAGCAAAGTATCTAAGGATCGCTTGCTCTTTCATAAGAAAAATTTGCTTGCTACGAACCTTGTTTTCTAAGAAGATACTCGGTTAAATTACTAACTATACCTATTTTATTCTGAAATAACAAGCTAGGGTAAAACCTAACTACCCTTATTAAATATATATTTATTTTGTCATGTACCTGAAGAGCGACTTGAACGCTCACGAGATTTACTCAACTTAACTTAAGAAAGTACTGTCTACCAATTCCAGCATTCAGGCTTATTTTACAGTAATAAGAGTTTGTATACATATTCCTACACTCAAATTTAATACATATAATAGATTTATATTTAATTTTACTACCTATCCTCCATCATAAGATTTACCTTTGCGCAAGCGATCCTACATCATAGGATTTTCCTAAGCTATGAAACCTCCAACATAGGATTTACCTCTGCCTGCGCAAGCGATCATAGTGAAGCTTCCGTAGTCGAGTATTCAGGATAAAGTCTATATACATTATTCCATCTAAATTTATATTCTGTTCAAGGTGTTATGAAATCACTAGCACGTGTTCTTAATCGTTTTTGGAAAGGACAGGGTTCACCTTGACGATTTATTCTTTAGGAATCTGCGTTAGCTATATCATTTTGATAGTATTGCATTATTCTACTTTTAATTCATATACTTAAAGCTTATGATGCGCCTTCGGAGGAATTCCTTGCTATTATAAAAAAGCTCAACCTGTAATTTTTATGATAGGTAAACTTATGTCAATCGTTGGCTCAGTTCCCTATATTTTTATTTTTTTTTTTCGCCTTCTGTTCTATACTTCGTAAAGAAGGACTCCTTCTTTACGAAGTATTGGAGCGATGGATGGGCAGGCAAGAAATGGAGCACAAAAATTTTGGAGGGAACGAAGTTTTTTTCTTAATTTTTTTGTTAAAGTATCTTTAATACTTCAGCCTAATACGAAACAGATATCGGGGATCGTATTTGTATTCATTCCTAGCGTAAATTACCAAATCATTAGTATGTAAAATCTAGATGGGTTATTTTGGGCCCGGTATAAAAGTGGAACAACACCATGATTAGTTTACCTCGATAAGCAGACTGGCGTAGCCCTTGACCGGCTTGCTTAGCTTACCTTTACTTACATGCTATTGTTTCTCCCCTTCTCGGTTTTTGATAAGTCAGTTGGTTTATAGACGACGACTTAAGCCTAGTGGCAAGTTTTTGGCGAAACGGGCTCAACACAAGCCAAACGGCGCACATATCTCAGATATATATTTTAAATTTAAGTATAAACTATTAAATAACTTATAAAATAAAGGATAAGATTTTAAATAGTCTTATAGAACCCCCCCTGCCAAAGGAGTCCTGCCAAAGGAGTCCTTTTTTATATTTTATTTATTTTTGTTTTCTTTTTATTTTTTTTTTGTTTTTAGTTTTCTTATTAGCAAAAAACTAAAAAGAAAACCAAAAAAAAAGAAAGCAAAAACTAAAAACAAAAAAAGAAAACGGCACGCATTGAAAAGAAGGATGGAGTTTTTCTCCTCCTCCTCCTACGGAAGAAAAAAAAAAAATTTTTTTTTTGAGGCAGGCAGGACACCCACTACTTAAATGATGCAGTTAGCAAGGAGTAAGGCTAAAGTGACTTGAACACTTAGTGATACTGTCATGAGCAGCATGCTTTACCTATTAAGCTATAGCCTCTGTAAGATAAACTTATATGAAAAAAGATTTTAAGAAGATAACTTTATAAACTAGACCTAAAATATACATTATATATTAGGACTTTCCAATTTATATATCTTAAATAATACTTATTGTATATTTTTTTGGTTTTATATGTTGTGACGCGAACAAAGGATTTGCACCTTTATCTTTAGTTCATGAGACTAAAATGTTACTATTACACTAATCCGCGTTTATTTATAAGTAAACCCTAATACTCTAGGCTAACAACTTTAGATAAATATACGAATATTTATTAAAAGCAAACTTTGGTATTAAACCTAAAATTACACATACAAGCACGCTGTATAGCGTGCACAAATAAAATTATTTGGATTAGACGGGGATCGAACCCGCGATTCTGGCATTGAAAGAGCCATGTCGTACCACTTGACCACTAATCCTGTTATGTGTACTGCTTACGAAGTGGCATGCAGCGCCTATGTTAAGAAATTAGGACAATTAACACATAATTTCTTGCGCAAGCTAGAGATCATACTGTGCTTTTTTTTTTACCGCTTCCCTGAAACTTTGTTTAAGCAGGAAGGAATAAAAAGCTACATATCTTTAAGACGTTTTCCTTCATAAAAAAAAAATTTTTTTTTCTCCTACAAAGTTATGGATGGCGGCGATCCATCCATCCATCCATCCATCCATTTATCCATCCATACGAAGGCAGGCAGGCCTACTCAAAAAAATTTTTTTTTTACGCTTAATAAAAAAAGTAGTTCTTTTCAAAATTTTTTATTTTTTGCTTATTCCATACTTCGTAAAGAAGGAGTACTTCGTAAAAAAAAAACTGCTTGCTTTACTTTACGAAGTATGTATTGCTAAGGACTCCTTCTTTTCAATGCGTGCCGTTTTCTTTTTTTTAGAGGTACTGCGTACTGCGTACTGCGTACTGCGTACTGCGTACTGCGTACTGCGTACTGCGTACTGCGTACTGCGTACTGCGTACTGCGTACTGCGTACTGCGTACTGCGTACTGCGTACTGCGTAC
>Ga0153959_1000409_pt1 | contig 19783 bp, 25 predicted proteins | sample TSFL043MetaG_FD_104685 | JGI IMG/M metagenome (GOLD analysis project Ga0153959, IMG submission 104685) | Attine ant fungus gardens microbial communities from Florida, USA - TSFL043 MetaG | ecosystem: Host-associated > Fungi > Mycelium > Unclassified | place: USA: Florida, Wekiwa Springs...
CCCCTAACCTAACCCCTAACCTAACCTAACCTAACCCCTAACCCCTAACCTAACCTAACCCCTAACCTAACCTAACCCCTAACCCCCTAACCTAACCTAACCTAACCTAACCTAACCTAACCTAACCTAACCTAACCTAACCCCTAACCCCTAACCTAACCTAACCTAACCTAACCTAACCTAACCTAAACCTAACCCCTAAGTCGCGTGATGGGATATTCTGGAAGAATTGTAGGAAGTTACTTAAGTACATACACAGACAAATGGAAAATTGTGTACAAGTAGGTAGAGCAATTTACAAAGAGACTCCATCAAGTTCTCTTTGTTCTCTTATAGCATTGAGTATGATAAGTCGGTCATCTCAACTAGTTTGTCATCACATTTATAGTCCAATACTGTTAAATACTTCCTAATACACTACATTAAGTGTTCTACTCTCTTAACTCTGCTTAGGAAGAAGTAGTAGCAGTATATTGCTCTAGAGGACCTTTTTACTATATGGTAAAAATACATCACATTGTCACATTTTTGTCACATTTGTCATGGTATGTCATACTCATTTAATATCACAAACTTGTTCCAGGTCACAGTCAGACTTTGGTTCTTCTCCGAAGTACTTAATTTGGAAATTGGTCTTTTCTAGAGTACTCAATTTGGACTTGGTCCTTCTCTAGAATACTCAATTTGGGAACTGGTCCTTCTCTGGAGTACTCAGTTTGGTAATAGTATGCTATTAAACTGATTTGGAGTACTGAATTGGGTATCTCATAGCTTTTTGTGATGTGACTTGTCCAACTTTCTCTCCTTTGTAAGCTTGCTGGTTGCAGTCACAGCACTGTCCTCCTTACCTTTCTTATCTGGTGTTCTAGAGACCACTAGGAGTCCTATCCATTGTCATTTGCACAATTCCCACCTTATGAAAGCTCATATTTATGCAAAGAAAGGCCAGTATGAACAAGAAAAATTCTCATTGGAGCAGTACATGAAGGTGAAGGGCAAGAAGGGTGCAGAGGACCTAGAGGAGGAGGCAGAAGAACAAAGAAAATGCCAATGCATGTGTGGAAACTGCTAGGGCACTTGTATGAAAAGCTACTGAGTTAAAGTGAGGACATGGTGCATGGAATGCACATTTGCCACCAGAGACCTCAAGAGCTGTGTAAATGAACTAACATATGTCATTACACTGTCTACTTCATGTACAGTTACCAACTCATTCATAGTCAACTGTCCAGCATATTCTAGCCTTCTAACTTATACATTCCATCTTTCTTACTTTCTATTACTGCCTTTGCCTGGTGCCATGAACACCCTCAAACAATGCCTTCATTATGATCCTTATGTAACACTCCCAGATTCTCTCAGATTCCTAATGGGAAGTCACCCAATGTCTCTAGCATCTACTAAGTACAGCTTCTTTTCACAACAGAAAGTACTTCTTTTCAGCTTGCATTCATGGTGCATCTGGTTGTTCTTAAGAACATCATCACCACAGACCACCTTGAGATATCAGACTCAGCAGCAATGTACTCTTATGGTGAACAGCAGGATTGTAAGGCCCAGAGGGACTATTAATATTAGATCTGTACTCCAGACCAGCCCAAATATTGAGTTGATGGTGTCATTCTATTTCAACTCGTTATTTTATTCCTCTTCTCCACTATTATTCATTACTCGTCATATTGCTATAGCTACACCTGAGTCCGTCTACAATCCTATTGGTATATAAGTTGTTCACTAGGACCCAGCCTTTGACACTCAGTCCCAGGTGTGTTATCTCATACTCTGACCTATTCATGTACTCACCTAGTCTTTGACACTCAGTCCTAGTTGACTCGAGTGTAATATTACCTCATTTTATCCTGACGGTAGCCACTGCCCCGCTGTAACCGGCAGGTTATGAATAAAAAATCGTAGTTATACTCAAGCCAATACAAATAACTAGGGAATGCAACAACTCGCATAAAATCAATATTTGGAGGGGACTGTGTATTTTAACGAACTATTTAAGCATCATACTGGACAAAAAGGGAACCAGGCCACGGCGAGATATTATTTTCGCTGTCAAGATAGGCGTATCGGTATTGCCGATGTACACTGTTGGTGAATCTCTTCAACTTTCCGGAATTTCCAGGAGCACGCCGGATATTATTGTACGCATAGACGGCACGAAGGACTTCAGAAACAATTCTGAGAACCAACGGTTTACCAAGATACTTGATGGCACCATCACCATAAACGACTGATGATGACGAACGAGTATGATCAAATGTTGCAGGTCTGGTAAAGACCTTCTCGTCTTGATTGGCATCACCTATATCAACAAAGATGCGATCGCCCCTCTTGAGAGTATGACCACCGATGTTTTGGTTCTTGGTGGAAGTACGGTAGAAGCCTCGCAATGGAGGATCAACACCTTTGAGATCGTGAGACAGGTATCAAATCAGAGTGAGTAAATAAATACTCACGAAGGCTTTCCGTTATATATGGGTCCAATTCAGAGCTGTAAGCGCTCTTGGCAAGATTCTTGAGATTCACATCAAGGTCAGTATCAAGTAAGACATTGATCGTGTTAGTTGTGATCAGAGAGAGATTCATAGAGATGACCATGACAGCCAAGACACTGTTTGCAAGTTCATCTGTGGAATGACTAATCTCGGACAAGTTCGTAACGTTTTCGTGATGCTCCGTGTCCCGCTCGTTCTTGTTGAATAGGCTTGCCAAAAGACTAAGGAAACCTGTGATTGAGAACTCGGGAATGCTTAGATGAGGGTGGAGTAGATTCAAAGGGGTATTGCATACTGGGTTACCAACACCAAGGTGAGTCTTGATGTGATACAATAGATCATGGGTGGCTTTTTCAACTCGAGATTGTGTCTCACGAATCTTGGATGGCTCAATATCCAGGAAGATGAAACTGTGATCAAATTTCTGGGACATCAGATACAGTAAAACACTGATATTTGACTTACGAATGTATTTCGGTCAAAATCTGGTATAGTTCCTGGGGGGTGTAAATGCCTCCAGGATTCTTCTTCGTCTTGAGTTGAATGCCAGCCTCGAGTAATGAATCTCCAGTAAGCATACATGAGGCGTTGATTCATGATCCACTTACAAGGTCAAAGGCTGCCCAATAGACAGGGACAAGACGGATGACATTTTTGATAAGGTCGACGCTGGATCCTGAGCTACCCACCAGGGTAAACGAGTTTTCGGCAATCAACTGCTGCGTAATATCATAGAAGTAGTGACCAATGCTCTCCAACAGTCCGGACGAGCCATTCAGGGCATTGATAACGCCCTTTAGAGTTTGCTCATCTTGAACAGGATAGAAGCTTGGGGCATGATGAGCTCATAATTTTTAGCGACTTGAGGTACCACTCACCCATCCGTTGTTGCAAGAATACGAGAAGCGCGTTCGGGATAGGGAGTCCCGAAATCAGCCGGATTTTCGAGAATTTGGACAATGTCACGGTTATGAGTGAAATGATGTATCTGCTGCATCTGGTGTTGCGGCCTTTGAAGATTATATTGCTTCAAAACACCAAGCTTGTCAAGATTTTTTTGCATTGCATCGGGTGTCATGAATGCAAAGTAGGTGTAAACGCTGTCGTCTGAATAATCGCGAGGGAGAGTACGAAGCAAGAGCCTGGCAAACTGGCTACCAAAGCCAAAGCCACGAGGGTTACGCTGACAATCCTTGAAGCCCCAAGCGGTATAGTTGTAAGGGGTAAAGTCATGAGTACAAAAACGATCTCCGCGAGTGAGAGCAATGGCATCGCTGAGAATGGCACGACTTGCTGTGTATCCTACATAACGATGAGCACAAGGCCTAAGCGTATCAACAACGACGCACCGGGGCAGAGACCAGCACCTTCAACCACAGGCTTTGTATCCTCAGCCTGCAGGCCCACGTAAAGCTCGAGATCATCGATGTCGCCGTATAACTTTTCTGCAGCGTCAGCAATCTCTGGATTTGAGTTCCATTCAAGGAAAGTGGAAAATGCTAGGCAGTATTATTGGAACAAGGACATTTGGTGAAAACAACTCAAACTTACTCTTGAGGCCGAAGAATTTCCTGAACTCATTTAATGAGCAAACACCCCAAATGCGACTTTGTTCAATACCCATCACTTCAATCGTTCGCATGATTGCTGGCACTCCGCGAGCGCCGAAGGCAGCAGCAGGCTCTGCGGTACTACATTCCAATATGAGCACCTCACGTGAAACGGAAATAAGTACTGACGCATTTTGGAGAGCGTTGGCAAGATCTTCGTCTCGGAATCGTCCATCGGCCTGACGCTCGAAACCTCCGAAGGTCCACTTCGTAGGATCTTGGTTTGTAGACACAAGTTTCTCAGCTGCTTTTACGAGATCTCTCGGGGTGAGGGTATCTATGTCAACGTCACCAAGAGCGAAGCGGAAGACTTGTTTTGTCCAGTTCTCATCGCTGACACTAGTGGTCGAGTGCCAGCGGTATAAGCAATTAAACTACGGACCATCACTATTATTTATCAATATATCAAAATGCTGCCAAACACACCTCGCAACTAACAACGTTGCCCTTTCCACGCTCAAATAGTGAGTGATCATCCTTACGAATTTCCTGCAATAGTTCAGCCAGAATATTCTACAAATGAGATAGACACTCACGTCAAAAGGATTCAGGGACCAAGTATTTCCTTTCCGAATAAGACCGAGAATTACAGAAAGATAATCTCCCAAAATGACTTGATAACGCACATCGTATCAGCAACACTTGAATAAAGTCGCATCACTAAATGACTCTCACCGTAGATGAACCAGCCACAGTTAATCAGTCGTGCAGTCTGGAAGATCTCCTCGTCCTGTTGAGTGCACTTATCGGGGGTCAAGGTAGAAGGGTCTTGGTAAGTGCCCCTCTCATTGATCTCAAAAAGGCGCTTAGCGATATACTTGTAGAAGGAAAAGATAGGATCATGGTCAGTATATTGATGGGGTATGCGGAATGACAGTCGACATACGTTATGATTCCTGTTGAATAGAACAAGGATACTGCACACCGCAGGAGGAAGAAAGAGGAGGCGATCTTCGCCAAACGTATCCGGGTGTAAGTGCCCGAAGCCGTCGTAAGCACGTACTTTCTCCTGGACCTCCGCATTATGGCCGTAAAGAGGACTCAGGTCCGCATACGAAGAAGTCTCGTTAGTACTGGGGTCAGAACGAGACGTACGAAAGATGCTGGGACAATGGGTTTAGTCACTAGTTTAATGGAAAAAAACTGGCAAGGAGACATCGCACCAGTGGATAACAAGAGTGGCAAATGCGAAAAACAAAGAAGACAAACCGGCAGGATGTTCCCTGAACTACAGTGCCGACATTAGACTATACTTTGAACACTCCCAAAAATGATACCAACTTCATCACGTCGCAACAGACTGGTTTCACATCAGCCAATCGGGATATAAATTTGCATAATCAGTCAAGACGTACGCGTCAAAGACTAATTCGGCAGCTGGAAGCTGATCAACCGGACAGGCATTTTTCCGCTGAACCGACCGAGAATAAGGAACGCCTGCCTATTCACAAATCAAACTAGACCAACGATATCATTGACAGAGACATCGGACCTTCCCCATGTCTGGTAGGTCGGGATTGTTGCGAGAACCATCAGCTGTACGCCATGCATACTTATTACCGACGTTTGTAGCGACAGGATGCGGCAAATCATTATACACTACCAGTATTTGCAAACATGGAACTAAGAGCATTAGGAAATCAGCTGACAGAAAACTCACGGAGCTCGATAATCTTATCATTAGCTGCGCTTGAAATTCTACCCGTCGGCAGAGCAGTAATAAATGCGAAGGCATACTCAAGCTACCAGGTTGTTATCACTAATCCTTGTAGAATTTGAAATCATCAGAACAGAACTCACGAGGAGTTTCCTATCATCGATAGCATCTGGATGCATCACAAGGTCCATGATAGAAGACTGGAGGAGGCATTCAGAAGTTCGGAAGGTATCATACGCGACATATCCACACACCAAAGTGCCAGCTGTGACCTCAGCACCTTGTTTGGCCTGTAATAATGTGTTAAGTTTCATCTTGATTATGTCTGAAGAACGTTGCTCACCTGCTCCACGAGAGCGACAAGGGGCTCTAGTAACCGCGAAACCTGAGAAGATTCTACACCGTTGGCTATTCCGTCAGTTTGTGAGACCTATGACCAGTTATCCCAGTGTTCATGCGGAAACAGATAGCGGCATACGGCATCAGAGGTTCTGGAAAACAGAGTAGACATGGTCTGAGTAAAGTGGAATGCGAAGCTTCAAGTCTCCACACACACATTTCATTTAATACTCCGGGATCAAGACTCAACATGGTCTGAGTAAAGTGGGATGCAAAGCTTCAAGTCTCCACACACACATTTCATTTAATACTCCGGGATCAGGCCTGTCCTTAGCTAAAATATACCTTTATTGGCAAGTCTACAAGTGATGGAACGAAGATAGAATTAGAGAGGATCTAAAACTAAAGCTGCCTGCTAGCTTGAGTTCGGCTCCTGTTCGGTTTCCTTCACAGTTCCGATTGACTGGAACAATGAATTTAGATAAATTTGGACACCAGTATTAGTTTTTACTATACTAGGTATAAAACCTATTTTGGTAACACAGCATACTTGAGCACTGATTTTGGACTATCTTTAAACTTCAATTAGTAAACCCTTTACTAATTCTGATTTATAAACATCAGTATTTGCTGATGTATAAGTTCCTCTATGGTAGAATGGTCCTTAGTCTTGTTATTAACAAGCTCCCATTGAATAAATATCATGTTGTTCTACACCAGAGTGATGCATCACATTAAAATATGCATGTAGGGAATGAGGGAGTGTTTCCATGTCATCTCAGTGTCATCTCAGTGTCATTGCATGACAATAATGTGATATAGGGATCCCTTTCTGACCTCCCTGGCTTGACCAGTGTTATAATACATATCTCAGACATCACCCAACTGGTAGACTGTATAAATATTAGGGAGTAGGTGAGACTGTGAGTTAAAATGCTCTAAGTGTAGTGTGTCTTGGATGAAAGGAATAGGATGTCTCATAGCAATAACACTAGTGGACAATAATGTAATCTACAAGAAAAAACTCAGCAAAAAAGAAACAGTGTGGATATTTGGACCAATCGAGTTTCATTCTATATTGGAGACAACACCTGTATAGCTCTAACTGAAAAAGTATTGGAGGGCCGGGAGGGGTATGGTATTTTTCCTAGATCACATTATTTGGCAAGTCCGGGACACTCTGAACTTTATGCTCAGCGTCTTGGTATGGAGAAAAATCCATTTTCCCGGAATACTTACAGGAAGTCACCCAATTTCATACAAGGCTTAGACATATTGTATTCCTCAGTCCTCGCGCCGCTTCGGAGAATTGAGGACAATTCTTACCATGTGTAGTAGTTACTCCTAGTACAGATATGGTTGATACTATATCTTTCTATTCCAAAACTAGACTGAGAGATCGTAAAATGTACCCCCAAATCTCACGAAAATTAAGTATAGACCACATAATCGCTTAATGTTTGTTACCGATACTACTAAGTGTATCGCAATGACTCTTTGAGTAAGACCCCTACAAACATATGGGAAGTGTTCCCATTTCTGTAGAACACTTTTATATAAAGGATGATAGTCTGTCAGGTTATGTGACCTCTCCTTTTGCGGCGATGCCCCTTTCTGACGAAGAAACTAGTAACCTCCGCCAGAATGTTGGCAGTGACTGCCCTGTGGTGTCCGGAGAATACGGCTTTCGCCCACCACAGTCTGGTGATAGTCGTGGCGTGTGCCCTGCTTTGAATACCATGGCAAACCACGGTTATATGTGAATACTCAGCCTCCTTATTGGACGCGCTCCTTACTTACCTCTTCCAAGTAATCGTGACGGCAAGAAAATCTCGCCATGGTCTATTCACCACGGTCTCAAGGCTTGTTACGGGCTCTCGACACCCCTCGCCCTGGTTCTTACATTCATCATGTTCGCAGCCCTGAGACGAATACGAACCATGGACCTCCATGACATCGCCAAACACAATTTACTTGAGCACGATGCTAGTCTGGTTCATTTAGACACACCAGATGGCGAAGATTTTGCACCCATAACCATCGATCAGAACCTCGTTGATGAACTTGAAAACGACGTCCAGCGTGAAGAGGAAGACAGTAGTAGTGCTGAACCTGTGATGGATCTTTATGACGCGGCGCGTGCCCGTCTTCGCAGGGAGAATGCCTGCCGGCCCATAAATATGATTCGACAGGAAATTGCACGAGGAGAGATTTCGCTTACCATAACTGTCCTGAAAATTACCTCCAACGGCAAGGTTGGAGTTCCCATAGAGTGGATTAGGAGTTTTATTGGCCACGAAAAGCTTCCAGACAACTGGCGTCCAACTCATAAGCAGGGTCTTTGGAACACGATTCAGCACTCCCAGATTATCAAAAGGGCAGTGGCAGAGATGCGTAAGAGCGCTGACAAAGTCGCCAACACCTCTCCTATGCCACCAGCCTCGGACTCAAACATCAACGGTGAAAGACAACCACTGCTCTCACCCTCCAAGAAGTCTAGTTCGTGTACAATTTTTTGATCGGCACTTATTCGTTGTATGGCATGTCATCTATTTAGATGATTTGATTTCAGCTCTGACATGAATGGAAAAACATACTTTCGAACCTTCCGTGGGGGTGAACCCAAAGAGGATCCAGAAGAGGGATTTCTCGCTCAGTTAACCTGTTTTTAATGAGATAGGTCCTCGAAAGAATCATATCTTGATATTCAAATCTGGAAATAAGATGTTAATTTGAGTGGAGTGCTAGAATCATAGAGAAGGATTTCTCGCTCAATTGTACAAATTTAATGAGTCGAAATAATCATATCTTGATATTCAAATTAATTGAATTACATTCTGGATCAGATGCCATCAGCCTTTGACATCGACACAGCATCCTCTCGCTCACCAGCTCACACGTGTGTCCAATCAGCTACTCTGACCTCAAAGAGACAATGCATAAATTCAAGCAAGAACTACAAAAAACCCTATCCTCACCTCCCACCCTTTTTCTTCTTCCTCTTCCCAGCAGCAGGAGGTAAAGACGCAATAGCATTCATCCTCGTATTCCTAGCTACCAAATCATCCGTATCCGTGTCCACATCCACATCTCCACTTTTCCCTCCCTCTCCCTCTCCCTCTTCTTCTTCATCTCGTCTCAACGGATTCTGATACACCTCACCACCACCTTGTAATCGTTCACTCGGTAACTGAGCCAGTTTGCGCAACGTAGACGGTGTCCCATAGATACTCTTTGTTCGTGACCGCGGAGTACTCTGTCTTCCCGTGCTTCCAGATTGAGAGTGGTTCAGATCATCATCGTCGTCATGATTCCAGCTGGGAATCACGGGTGGACCCGTCAAAGTCGAAGGAGGAAGATCCCAACCAGTTGATGACCATTTCGTCCTTCCATCATCGTCACCTCTTCCTGTATTTGGATTGCCATATAAGACCAAATTTTTCTTCGGAACCGGGTCATCGCCATGCTTGTCGAGGGCAGCATTCGACATAAAGGGAGTTGTGATCCCCGTCGTTGTATCCGTTATACTCTGAGGTACAAATCCAGGCGGTAAATCCTCTTCATCCACAATAGGTACAGTGTGAGGCGTAAACGTTTGAGGAATAAATCCAGGTGGAAGATCTTGCGTCAGCGGATGTTGATCGTCGTAGCTCCGAGGCTGAATTGGAGGAATGGGTCTTGTTGCGTGGGCTGGACTGAGATATTGATCTGATATAACTGGTTGAACAGGTGACTCGGGATCAGGATCTTCTCTTGGTGATATTGTTGGAGTAGACTATCAACAAAGGGCATGAGCGAAAAGAATGGCACAAAAATTCAAAATATACAGGTGGTTCAATAACGATTTCATAACTCGAGTTACTCGCATTATCTGGTTTTGGTGGATTGAGTAGAGGTCTCTGTGATCGCGTCATCAGAATAATCAAATCGACGGCTACAGAGAGCTCACATTATTGTCCGGAGCTGCTATGGTTGGAATCACCGACTGTCCTTTTTCAGCTAATGTGGGATCCGCAGACCAATTCAAGACTGGCGGTGGAGGAACCAGGATTCTCTCCGATGGGGACAAAGCACTACGATCGCTCGCGTCCTCGGGTATATCGCTCAACAAGTCTCGTTCTGGATTGCCATAAGGACCCTCTCGACGGCTAGCTCTAGGAACGGAGGGTACAGCATGGGGAAATGAGACAAGAGAGTCGAATGCGCCTGCGACGGTGGATGTGGAGCTTTGACTCTCGATTGATGAACGACGAGTCCCGTGGCGTGCAGGCAAGATGACTGGTAAAGCAGGGGGTTGAGTGGAACGTGAAGAGGGATGGGGAGGTTCTGGGATGGGCAGAGGAGGTATGGGCATGTCTATAGGGGGGCGAGGCATAGGTATGTAGGGTACTGGGGCAGCCGTCAAGTTGGGTTCATGGTCATTTGAGGTGGTAGTTGAGGGTGAGCGTGCTCGAGCGAGTATGCTATCCCTTTCCTGGATGAGTGCTGCGCGCTCCGAGGCGAATTGTTGCCTCTCAAGTTCTCTTTCTTCCCTGTCCTTTTCCCTTGCCATTTCTTCGGCTTGTCTCTTGAGTCGTTCTTGGTCTCTTTCCTGTGTCACAAGCTCGACTGCAGCTTCTTCTGCTTGTCTCTGGAGACGTTCCTGGTCTCTCTCGTGCCTCATGAGCTCGACGGCCTGTTGCTCCTTTTTCAATTCTTCCTCTAGGCGACTCCGAATCTCGTTTGTGTGTTTCTGGGTATCTTGTATGATTTTTTGAAATTGATCAGACTGGTCTTTGGAAGCGCGTTCGAAATCGTGTTGATGTTGGAGAGTGAGACGCTGTAGTCGTTGACGCTCAGCGTTGAGCTGATGCTCAAACTCGCGTTGGAAACGGAGTTCATTGTCTTGACGAGCGAGCGAGAGAGCCGAATCAAAAGAGGCTTTGAGAAGTTGTGGTGATGGGTGGATGTCTGGAGGTGTATGGAGGCCTTGATCATAGGCTTTCTGTAGGCCTTGATCGCAGCTTTGGTGAGCTTGCTGTAAGCCTTGATCATAGCCTTGTTGTCGAGCTTGTTCTCGTGCGTCACGGACATGGATCTGTTCGCGGAGATGATAAAACTGAGTGCGTAGACTATCTGCTTCTTGCCGAGAAGCGGATGCGTCGAGCTTTGCCTGTCGAAGGTCAGCATTGGACGTTGCTCTGTGTGGGTAAGAATGGCGACAAGGGGAGATTCAAGGACGCACAAAGCCTGCTGGGCATGTTCCAAGCGGAGGTGAGAGACGGCGAGTTGCTGGTGTGCGGTGGAAGCCCTTTCGAGTGCATCTGAGAGCTGGGCGCGGAGGAGAGCAATGGCAGACTCGAGACTGCGAGCATCAGCCTTGTAGTGGTCGAGCTTGTCGAGGGCGGCAGTGAGGAGATGGCGAGAGGAGGAAGGCATCCGTGGGTGAGTGTGAGTGTGACGAGGTTGAGGATGTCACGTGTGACTAGCAGGACTCTTTCATGGCAGATGCGATACGGTGTGTGTGTGGCAACCAACTCGACGATGGCTTTTCAATTGCCTGCGACCAATGCTCTCGCTGGGTTCACGCTGCCTGCTTTGGTATTTCAGACCCAAAAAACGTCCCCGATGTTTGGAAATGCTGGGTATGTTCTCGCAGTCGCAAACCACGACGACAACGTCCTCCAGACGACGAGCCTGCCACCCATGCCTATGTCCCCATCGCCGCAGACGACGTCCCCGACGCAGAGGTCCGCCTCAGACTCCGTCAGTATGGCCAGGCCTGGCGGGGGCTCTGTGCTCTCAACACAAATACTGCTCTTGCCTCCAAGACCGCCCTCCGTGCCACCACCGACGATGACGACGGCGTTCGTCCTCCAGGCTATCGTCTTCATGCCAGCCAGGGCATCAAGGAGAATGAGCTCCTCGCCCCTCTCAGGTCCAGGATCATCCCCTCCTCTGCTTATCTCCTCGACTCCCTCAACGGCTACGCCCATCTTGGCATGCCAAAACCCTTTGTCCATCTCATAGGTCCTCCCTTGGACCTTGCACTCGACGCCCGCATCTGTGGCAGCGACGCCCGATTTGCTCGCAGCGGATGCAGGCCCAATGCCATCGTCCGTCCCTGTCTTGATCCTGACTCTTCCTCCCTAACCTTTGGCATCTTTGCTCTTCGTGATCTCAAGCCCGGCGAAGAGGTCGTCCTCGGCTGGGAATGGGACGATGCCAACGTCGTCCATTCTCTCCCCGCTGTCATCCAGTCTCCCACCCTCTTCCCGTGCGTTCAACCCTCCTCTTCCTCTTTTTTTTTTTCACCTGCTTACCTCTCTCTAGACCATCTCACATTCATCGTCTTCGTCACCAACTCTCCAACTTTCTCCATGCCCTCTCTTCCACCTACACCACCTGTGCCTGTGGTGTCAATGCAACCCACTGCGCCCTCACTCAGATCGCTGCCTTTGTCGACGCTGCAAACCCTCATCCTTCCGATCTTGGCCCTCTTGTTGGCACTCAACGCGGCTTCCGCACAAGGGAGCGCCTTGTTTCTGCTAGTGGCATTGGTGGCGTCGAGATGGTCCACCCCCCAGAGCCTGATCCTCCTCCAGATGAACACTGCATTCCTCCAAAGCTACGAAAACAATGGAAACGTCTCCGACCTCCCCGATCGCCTCAATTACCTCAGTCATTGCCTCCACCACCTCAGTCACCCCCTCGGCTGCTACACTCACCACCTCCACCTTTAGTGCCACTGTCTCGACCGCCACACTCTTCACCACCTCCACACTCTCCGCCTCCACCATCCCACTCTCCGCCACCACCCCACTCTCCGCCTCCACCACCCCACTCTCCGCCTCCACCACCCCACTCTCCATCTCGTTTGCCTCACTCTCCATCCCATTCTCCCTATCGTACACCACACTCCCCAGCCTCTACCACCATTACCACTCCCGCCTCGTCTGACTTTTCTCCCCTCTTCACCTCTCATCCTCCATCCGCCCCTGACAAAAAAGTCAAGATGTCGTTAAAAGATTTCGCTGCTCGCAAGAGGAGGCAGCGCGCAGAAGATCGAGAAGAAGGTGAATTGGTCGAAGACTTCAAGACTCCCGAGTTGAGTACTGTCTTGTCTTCCTTTGATTCCACTTCTGTACGTTCTCGTCTTTTATTTCTTTTTGCTTCCCCTTTTCACCACTTAAAAAGGACGATGCTCCACGACCATGGACCTTTTTTGGCTGGTCACAAGCTGACGCTACACCCGATTCCAATGAAAAGCAAAGGAGAGCTGAACAAGAGTGGTTGGATACTCAGAGAAAGGAAAGAGAGAGACTCGAGGCTGTCAGGCATGACCTTGTTCTACAAGATTTGCAACCTATCAAATCTGATTTTCCGTTTGTCAATTCGTCTTCTGGGAAGTTGATTCCTGTTCCGACGGGTCCTAGGTCGTCATCATCATCGACATCGACCTCGACCTCGACATCAACATCGACGAGGAAAGGTCCCCCGTGTGCGCCTGCTGCTATGAGGAGTACTGGTCGTTGACATTTTTCTGTGTTTATTGTGAAATAAATTTCTTTGGTTTACCGGACGATACTTTGCAGCTCGTTTTCGATAGGAAATATATTTATCTAACCTGGTTATCAATCGTTTAATTTTCAAGTTGATTTACTTTGACAGTCGAGGGAATATAAATAAATGAAGCATGATAATCAAGGGTGCCCGCATTGCAGACATACCCCAATTGGTAGTCTAAAGAAAAACCTGTCAAGGGACCGTCAATGGATTGTCTACTAGTAAAACCACTCCAGTTATCTGACACAATGACTTGAGAGGAATTAAGTGGTTTATAACACCATCCCCCTCTCAAGAGTCCTTGTCCTGAGGACTTTTTCGTTCATTATATAGGTCCCTTAGGTTGCCCATATTGTTTTCTTCATCCTCTAATTCTTCCAAGTACTTTCTATCTTCTTCAACCCTTTGTCAATCTTCTTTGTCATCTTCCTCATTCTACTCTTCTATTATTCCTCTCTTATACTTATTCTTTTTTTCTTCTATCTTCTTTAGGAATGGATTCCTACTATATCTTGAGAAGGGGTTCCTCTTCCACCATTTCCAGTTCTCTTCCATTTGCTTTTAATATTTCCTATCATACCTTTTATTTCTCCATCCATAGAACAATTTTGCTATATATCTTCCAGGCAGTTCTCTACTAAATATCTTGTCATCTTTCTCAGCCTCTTGCCATCTTACTTTTTCTTTTTCTTGACTGTACTCTCTTTCAAATTCTTCTACCAATTCCATTGTATTCTTCAGATTCTCCTTACTTTCCCAAGTATCTTTCTCTGCTGTGCATTCCTTTTACCACACCAGGTACTTGTCTTTTTCTCTTATCTTTCTCTTGTTCATGATCTTTTTTACCTTCTATTCTTCTTCTCCCTTGATTACCACTAGTTGTGACACCTGTTTGTCACAAACTTCATTTGGCCATAACTCCATAAATACTCACATGATTTTTATGATCTTGAATGCACCTGAAAGCCCTTAGGAAGACTTTTCAAACAATGTGCAAAATATTCCAAAATGATCAGTATTCATTAAGATATCAAGTCATCAGTACCAGACACTAATCTACAGATATCTCAGGAACTACTAAACATGGATATTTGCTTCCATATGCACATGGAAGCTCTCTTCAATATTCTTTTGACAATCATGAATAGACCCTAAGGCAATAAGATCCTGTAGAGATACAAGCACCTCAATATTTGATATGACACTGATCTATTACCTATAGATGCTCATCAGTCCTTGAATAGAACAAAGAACTGTCTCTTTATGGTTAGGTTATCTCTATTTCAGACACAAAAGGACTGCCATATATAGAACAATAAACAGTAGACATGTGATGCTCTGTCCAGATACACAAACCATCTTATTTATGTATATAATGTTGTGGCTATACCCTTTATTTGAGCATAGTTTTTTTTTCATCTTGCACATTACATAATCAGTCTTTTTATGTTTGGTTGGCTTTTTGGTGCACCTTAGTCTTATTTCACGATTCTAAGAGAAGAGTAATTCTGTTATAAGATAGCAGATAAGCTAAACAATCTATGGTAGCAAATTATTTTATTTCTTTTTCTTTTTCTTTTATTAGGTAATATTGAGCATGCATGGGACACTGTGACTCAAAAGGGATGTACAAGATAAAATAGCTAGACAAATACTTGTAAACATGCTATTAAGCTATATCAACAATTTATGGCAAAATAATAACATTTTAGTACTCTAACAAGGCTAATCTGTCTCCAGAACGAGAACAGCAGCTCCTATATTTCTCTATAATGCACTCAGATTGTACCTTTTATTGTAAACACACTTAAAAGATGGAGTAATGGCCATGAACTCCACTATTATAAGAGTTTAGTCTTTGGTGAGCGACCTTAGGCTTAACTCCACTCTAAGTCAGAGTTGACAAAGAGAACTTGTTAAAGTCCTTGCTAAATTGCGTATACTACTTATACATGTCCAATTGTTTGTCCTTGTTTACTAATCCAACTATATTACATAATTAAATAAAAGAAAATAAATATTGACTTAGAGGGATTTGGGTAATTCATGACACCACCCCCCTCTCAAGGGTCCTTGTCCTGAGGACTTCTTTATAGTTCATCATATGGGTCCCTTAGATTGCCCATATTCTGATTTTCATCCCCTAGTTCCTCCAAATACTTCCTATCTTCTTCAAGTCTCTATTGGTCTTTCTTGTCTTCTTCTTCATTCCATTCTTCTATCTTTCCTCCCTTATATTCCTTTTGTTCTTCTTCCATCTTCTTCAAGAATGGATTCCTATTGTACCTATAGAACGGGTTTTTCTTCCACCGTCTCCAATTCTCCTTCATTCGCCTTCAATATTCCCTTTTGTACTTCTTGTTTCCCCATCCATACAATATCTTGGCTGTGTACCTTCCTGGTAACTCTCTTCTAAATGTCTTATCATCTTCTTCTGCCTCTTGTCATCTTACTTCCTCTTCTTCTTCTCTGTGATATTCCTTTTTGAATTCTTTGACCAACTCCATTGTATTCTTCAAATTTTCTCTGCTCTCCCAAGTGTCTTCTTCTCCTATGCATCCCTTCCATCATACTAGGTACTTGTCCTTTCCCCATACTTTTCTCTTGTTCATAATCTTTTTGACCTTCCATTCTTCTTCTTCTTCTATTACTACTGGCTGTGGCGCTTCCTTTCTCTGGTCCTCTACTTGTGACTTGTACCATTGTACTTGACTGACATTAATGTCATAAATCACCCACCGGAACCAAAAATAGTAAGGTTAGAGGGGTGGGAAGAACGAGAGCTATTCTCAGACGGACTAGACGAAGGACTCTAATTATAGAAAAGGAGAGATAAGACAAGATAAGATGGGATCACATGACCTAGTCATATGACAGGTCACATGATGGAATCTTCTGGAAGGTTTGGTAGTTACTTAAGCATACACATAGACAAATAGAAATTGTGTATAAGTAGGTAGCACAATCCACCAAGAGACTCCATCGAGTTCTCTTCGTTCTCTTATAACGTTGAGTGTGATAAGGCGGTTGTCTTGACTACTCTATCATTACATTAGAGCTCGATTCCTTACTCTCCACACTGTTCATCACGAACCTTGCATACCCTTCCTCTACTCTCTCATTGCTCTTGGTATACTGGTCACCACGACCAGCAACCACAACCATAGCCGGGCCCTAGGCTTACAGGGGACTTGTTAGTCAGTTAGGGACTAACAGTAGAGACACAGCACCAACCTCAGGTATTGCGTTCAAGACCTGACCTCTAAATTGAGCGGGCTCGTTATTGTACTTGTTCTTTTTTCGCATTATAAACCTTGTGCTGGGAGCTCATTGTAGTTCCTACACACAGAGGAGTGACAGTCGTTCCTTAGGAAGCTGTCTAGTTTAGGGGTTTGCATCTTTGTAGCAATAGTCTAACCCTATTACTAGGGCAGTAGTCAGTAAGGAAGTAGGAGCCTAGCTGGGAGAAGACGTGCTCCCTAGTAGGTGTAAAAATTAGTTCAGAAGAAGACAACCGCTCCTCGTACGAGGAAACATCAATAGAAGAAGAAGACGTTTGGGATGACAACATGTTCCACCATCAATCATCATCCCGGGGTCAACAACCCCAACAACAACAACAACAACAACAACAACTACAAGGGGAGGCCACCCTGACCATATACCAGATACTCCAGTACCTGGCCCAACACACCATGGCCATAGAACAGCTCCTGTCAAGGGGGCAAACCCAAGGGGAGGCAGCCAAGCCTCCATTGTTTGACGGAGAAAGAGAGAAGGTGGTAGGGTTTATCAACGCCTGCCGTCTATACATCAGTATGAGGATGAAGGGGACAGAGGAGGAAGAAAAAATATTGTGGGTACTAACCTACGTACAAGGAGGAGTGGCAGAGGTATGGAAAGAGAATGTGTTGGAGGAAAGGAGGCAGGGAATATCAGCAGTGGAGACAGTGGAGGAACTGTTCACAAAAATGCAGGAGGAATTCGGGGAGTTTGATGAAGAATCAAGAAAAGTGGATGAGCTAAGGATGCTGGAGCAGGGAGGGCGGACATGCGACGAGTATGTCCAAATTTTCAAGAAGACGTCAAGGGGAAGCGGCTATGAGGGGCGACCCCTCATAGAAGAGTTTAAGAGGGGACTGAATGGGAACATCAGGAGGAGGTTGGCGGAGGCAGAATCATCTCTAGTAACAATCGAGGAATGGTGGGAGAGGTCGGTGAGGCTGGATAGAAACTTGAGGTAGAGCAGGGCAGAAGAAAAGGTGTTGGGAAGTAAGGGAGCGGCGTGGGTGGCAAGGCCACCAGAAGTGCAGCTATCCAGAGGGTTTAAACCCTTCTAGAACAACGGGAACTAAGGGGGTTTCCAAGGAGGACCAAGAGGAGGATTTGGTGGAGATTTGAGGAGAAGGGAAGGACAAGGGGTTTGAGACCCCAATGCAATGAAGGTAGACAGAGGCTGGGGAGGAGATCGAAGGTGTTTCAACTGTAGGATGTTCGGGCATATGGCCCGACACTGCAGAAATCGTAAAGAAGTAAGAGGAGGGACGCAGGAGGCATCAAAAGATCAGGGAGACCAGTAAGCCCTTGGCCGGTCTCCCATAATAAATACAGTGTACTATATGGACAGAATAAAATGGACTCTGATCATTACACTGAGAGGGAAGTGAGACGGACACTCAAACTGTTAAGAGAAGTCTGGCTCAATGTCGGACTAGAAAAAGTAGACACCCATGAAGGGGTATCAGTAAAAGCGTTGCTAGACAGTGGGGCAACAGGCCTATTCATGAGCAAAAGGCTAGCAGAAAGACAAGGCTTCAAGCTAGAAAAATTGAATAAGCCAATAAAAGTGAGAAATGTGGACGGAAGTGACAACAAGGGAGGATCCATAACTCATGAAGTAGAAGCCAACTTGTACTACAAAGGACATGTAGAACGAGTAAGGATGGATGTATGTGAACTGGGGAAGACAGAAGTTATTCTGGGGATGCCATGGCTTGCGGCACACAACCCAGAAATAGATTGGGAAACAGGAGAAGTGAGGATGACCAGGTGCCTGCCCCTGTGTGGACAAACACCTGAAAAGAAGATAGCAAAAAGAAAGCAGGTAATGGAGGAGGACAAAAGGGATCTAAGATGGACCATGGAAGAAAGAGAAAAGAAGGAGGAAATTGAGGAGAATCATAGAAAGGTGGAAGAATTAGTACCCAGACGCTTCCACAAGTGGAAGAAGGTGTTTGGGAAAGCAGAATCTGAAAGAATGCCAACAAGGAAACCTTGGGACCATGCCATTGACCTCAGAGATGACTTTGTGCCAAGAAAAGGACGAATCTACCCTCTATCCAGAACAGAAAAGGAGGAAGTACAGGTGTTCGTGGAAAGCCAACTAAAGAAGGGCTACATTAGACCCTCAAAGTCCCCACAAACGTCACCAGTACTATTCGTACCAAAGAAAGATGGCAAGAGGAGGATGGTACAAGACTATCGCTATGTGAATAAAGAGACGATCAAGAACAGTTATCCCTTGCCCCTAATATCAGAGCTAATAGACAGTATGGGGACCAAGAAAGTATTCACTAAGATGGACCTGAGGTGGGGCTATAACAACATCCGGATCAAAGAAGGGGATGAATGGAAAGCAGCATTCACAACGCACCTGGGATCATTTGAACCAACAGTCATGTACTTTGGACTTACGAACTCACCAGCCACCTTCCAAGCTATGATGAATGATCTCTTTAGGGATATGATCAACAAAGGAGATGTAGCTACCTTCATCGACAATGTACTAGTGGCAACTGAGACAGAAGAAGGACACGATGTGATAGTAGAGGAAGTATTAAGATGACTAGAGGAGAACGACCTCTATGTAAAACTGGAGAAATGTGTGTGGAAGGTTAGGGAGATAGGTTTCCTGGGAGTGATAATGAGACCCGAAGGGTTCTGAATGGAAAAGGAAAAAGTGGAAGGAGTCACGAACTGGCCAACCTGTCATGAATCGCCTTTTGTCTCTAAGTCAATATTTATTTTCTTTTTCTTTTTCTTTTCTTTTAATTATGTAATATAGTCGGATCAGTAAACAAGGACAAATAATCGGACATGTATAAGTAGTGTACACAATTCAGCGAGGA
>Ga0153959_1000410_pt1:0-17500 | contig 19779 bp, 17 predicted proteins | sample TSFL043MetaG_FD_104685 | JGI IMG/M metagenome (GOLD analysis project Ga0153959, IMG submission 104685) | Attine ant fungus gardens microbial communities from Florida, USA - TSFL043 MetaG | ecosystem: Host-associated > Fungi > Mycelium > Unclassified | place: USA: Florida, Wekiwa Springs...
AGGGAAAGACCCGGCCGACCTGCCCAGGGCTCGAGGGCGAGCTTTATTTAAGAGAGAATGGGGAGTGAATCGACTTCCGTTTTCGTTCTTGGTTTGGGGGCTTTCGGGCCCCTCTCGATCTTATTCATAGTTGAGAAGGGGGAAGGAGTCTAAATCAATGGACATTAATGAACCATCATTGATGGACGTTGCACATGACACGAGCAATTCGACTCAAGGTCCGGCGCTAATAGAAGTTGCTGACTCTCCTAGTAGCGAAGGAAAAGGGCAGGGCCTGAATTCAGGCCAGACCAGACTCTTCTTTGTTTGAGCTGCTCCCACGCACGCAGACCGGAAGATCTCAGTTGTCCTGGACTGGACAAGTACGTAGAGATCTTCGTGGGACCGAGGAGGGAGTCTCAATCGATCTTTTCTAGGATTCCTTATCACGCCACGCACAGAGATCTTTCCATTGATAGATAAGAGGGCTCCCCCCTTGAACAGACTCTTAAAGGTTAGGTTACTACCTACCTCTACGGAAGAGGTGTACTTTGTACCGCCCGGAGGTCATATAGATCGAAACCCGGAGCAATAAGAACGAAAGCTCTACCCACAGCAACAACTATTGGCGCTTCAAAAGGCTTAAATTCTAAGGGCGCTACTGAAAGCCTTTTTTAGAGGTCGTGTAATAGGGAGGTGTAAGCCCCGAAAGCCTTTGGTACTTCGGTAGGTCGAGCAGCCCTTAAACCAAAAAAAAGGTTTGGAACCCTTCCCCTATTTCTGCATTTCATTCTCTATTCGGCCCGCCTCAAACAAAATGAGAGGCCTATTGATTCGAAGTCACTACGAAAGGGTCGGTCAATAGCATAGCTCTTTCTGTCCCGGGTCTCCTTTCGAAGGAAAGGCCTTCGCATTCCTAATCCGGTAGGGGGCCGGACGGCTTTGTTTGCCCCAGCTTGGCGAATCGCACCCCCGCGCAACGACATTGTTTGTGCGCCCCTTACCGTTCTCGCTCAGTGTTTGCAACGGCTGGGGAGGCAGTCGTAGAAGTGAAGCCTATCGCCACGCCGACCATCAAATACGAGATTGGGCCCCTTCTCAAAGATTTGATGGAATGGCCCAGCCCACCCAAGAGCGCTTATGTCATATGGAAACTCATGGCTGGAAACAATCCTTATGGTTTTGATATCCGGTAGGAATAATAAGAATCAAAGTCCAGGTTGGTTGGTGAGCCTAGTGATAGGAGACTATCTAGCTTGGTTCGGAGAGCACTTGTTGGGTTAAAGATTTTTTTGTTGCTAAATGTTACGGCCTAAATGCTGAACTATTGACCCTACTTGTTCGGATGGGTGTTCACCCCAAAGTGTTCCCGGACCGCATGCATACATCCGTAAGTAACTTAGTGCAACATGGCAAATTTCATTGAGAGGAATCAGCAAAGAAAAGAAAAACGGGTCAACATCAACATGTGTATTTGAGAGATTGTCCTCGGGCTGAGGAGTGTCCACATGAGTTCGTTGAGGTTTTCTGCAACAGGATAAAGGAAACCGATTGAGAAACTTGCATGGGGCTGGCTATTCACTCACTTTTTTCTACTAATGTACAGCGGCGAGGGTGGATGTAGTTCAGGAAGTTCATCGTTCAGATAGATGGATACGAGATCATATCATGAAATAAGGAACCTTGGCTCATTCACCAAGGTAACTACTCCTAGATATATACGACTATCAATCAACAGGCTCTGTCAACAGGTTTGGGTACTGGGTCAAGGGCATTAAGCACTCCTCCATCATTGGTGGTGAAGGGTGGACGTAGTTCAGTAGCTTCAACAATTCATCTTTTATGATATCAAGTACCTCATGACTAAGGTTGAGGTGGAAAATCCGGAAAGAGAGGCAGACATCCTTACTGGTTGGGGTATCTATATAAATCAGCAGCAGCCAGCCTTGAAGACTTGTATATGGGAGGTGCCGGCTGCCCAGATGTTGACTCCTGGGTCGTTGAATGTTGTGGCTAAGTGTGGGGTATCATTCGCGGGAGGGATGGCTTGCGCCTTTCATAAGAAGTTGCAAGTCTTCATGATTGAACTTAGAGGCATCTCAATGGCTCTCACCACAGCACTTGATATGGGTTTGTCTGATATCTGGATTGTGTCAGACTCGATGAATGCAGTGGATATAGCTGAGGGTAAGGCTGCTACCCCTTGGAGAGCGAGGAATATTCTCATCCGTTTGCAGGGACTGAAAAGGAGATTTTCGAGAATGAGAATCTCTCATTGCTGGAGGGAGGCGAATAGAGCATAGAGCGGGGAGGTGCCAAAAAGTAGTCGGAGTCGGCCTTGGGGAACGGATGGCGTCTCAGGGCCCCTGCTCACCTATCCGGAATTGGGTCATAGCTAGTCGCTTTAGCGCGATACAAAGGGTAAAGACTGGTAACACCTTAAGTAAGACAGCTCAGAAAAAGACTGCCGGAAATCCGGGCTGCTTCCCTGGATGAGGTAGTTTCCGCAGGTGTTATTCTATTACGCAGCCACCCACCTATTCGACGAGTCACCTAGGTGAAATACTTCTTATTCATAGAAGACCCTGGCTTCCATTTCTCTATCCTAAGGTATACCCCTGTAACAGGATACTCTGGTACACTGCGCAAATTCGTCGACATCCGGCATCTCTTCTCAAAGGTATTAAAGTCGCTAGATTCAAAAGTGTGCCCTTCGATCGCGGTGCTCATCTTACCATCTGACGCAGTCCAACTTATCCCTGCTAACCTACAACTAAAGCACCATGCCTCTTTGATTCCGAAATGCGGCCGACCATCGGAAGGGACACATCACACACCCTAACTCCACGAAGGGATGGATGGAATAGACAGGCACAAACCGTTGACCCTAATCTTACCAAGATATACTGGTATTCAATCCAGAATGGGCACACAAACTGTTCGGGAAGTGAATGAAGCAGAAATATACACATTAGTCTTGGAGTTAACCCCAGAGGAGAAAGAACCACCTCCGCTTGTCCTAGAGCTAGCCTCAGAGGAAGAAGTGGAAGACCTCCTTACTAGATAAAGGTACTAGCCCTATACCGGAGAGAGAACTAGAATGTACTGAGCTTTCCTCCGACTAATAGGATCGGACAGGAAGAACCGGAAGACGAAGACCTTCTTTTTTGGTTACAGTCTCTCGGTCCCATAAAGAAGACAGGAAGAGAACAACTGGGATCAAGGTCTCTTTCTGTGGATTAAGAGAGGGCTGCAAAGAGATAGAGGCAAAGGTTGCAGCAGGAGGGAGAGACGGTTCAATACCCGATAACCAGGGTTCAACCTAAGAGAGCTAGTCCTCACCCGACTTATAGACTATATATTGAATATCGCTATTCGTGACCGCAGGGCGATCAGCAGTCGGCCCCTCCTTTCCGTTTGGAATAAAGGAGGATTCCTATGGGATTTACGGGAAAAGAGGTGGCAGGGGGTTCCTACCCTCTTAGAGTTCAGTACCGTGGGAATGTGATTAGGAGTGACATTTAGTTAGATTGGGTAACTCTCTCTATATAAGCCACCTTTCCCATTTCGTCAGCCAACAAGAATCCCCCTTGGTCATCAGTAAACAAGGGAAGTAGCACTAAGCGACTAACAGCAGAGGAAAGACCCGCATAGAAGATAGGCGTATACCTCTGTACATAGCATCTGGTAAGGACGTTATGTACCACAACTATCATACGACACCTCTCCAGAGGAAAGAACATCGTAGAGTTCTATGCCAACCAGGTAAAAACCAAAGTAAAGCGCAGCACAGAAAGAAGAAAGGAATCCCTTACCTAGTCAACTGGTCAATCTGTCTACGATTTCCGGGTTCCCACGGAGCGGTAAGAAGCAAGGAAGACTCTTTATTACAATGTAAAATCCCGTGAAAGAACGTGAAATAAAGTAGTAAACTAAGCCGAAGCACGGGTGCGCAGCAAGGGACTGATTGCCTTAAGGCAAGGACAGATAGATAAATCCTTTGGATCAGTCGATAACTGAACTCAAGAAAAAGAAAGAATCAAGGGAAGAAGGCGATAGTATTCATTCCTCCACAGCAAGCCCATTAGAGATAGGTGAACAAAGCCTATTCAAGGAGTCCCCCCGCAGCCTTTTTTTTAAAGTAGTCTTATAAAGGAAAGCATATTCAATAGGGAAAGCTTAGAAAGAAATGTATCTCTTCTCTTAGCTATGGCCCCCCTAGGGGAATCTTCTCGTTAGCCATCTCATGCAAAGAAATGTAGCTATTATGCTTGCTTATCCCTACACGGAATGATACCAGGGGCACTCCTACTATCTTGTAAAGAGTTGTAAGGCGCACTGAGACTAGGAACTATTAAATTAAATAGGAACTTTTGACTTGGGAAACTCGCTTGCGTAATGGCCAGGAAAAGCAATCTCGACGGGAAGAAAAGAAGAACATGAGATCATGGAGTAGAAAGAAAAGAGGGAGTCCGGCTTTGGTTCATTGGCCCCTGGCCTTTTTCTGCTCCGGACTGTCTCCTAATAGGACTTCGACACCCTGCAGGCTCAAAGGTCAAAGTCATGTATCCGCTCTCAGATTCGCATGAGCTACTGCTCTCGTCCTGACCAAGATCTATTCTCATCTTGTGGGTAATCTCCTCTCTCACTCTCCACTTTGATTTCCATCAGAGAAAGCTGGCGCATCTTTTCGTTCATCAGGCTAACGTCTGTCCCGATGATAGAAGTTTAAGGTGATCAATAATCAACGCAGCTTGTTTCAAAGACATCTCTCTCCATTTCGTTAGTGATTATGCCCCAGCGAGGAACTTAGACTTTGATTGGTCATATATGGAACTCGGATTCCTTCTCCAACCCCTTTCTCATTAGCTCTCTCTTTCGCACTAATGAGATCTTCCTCTCTATTTAAGTTATTATCGAGTTAGCTATTAGAAGAAGGACTAAAGATTATTACCCCCAACGTTTATGGGCATTTTCGGGGCATTAATGTGTTCAAATCAGATTGCAGAGCTTGTGTTCAGCGAGCCAGCGCAGGCTGCTTTCGGTTGGTTTCAACTCTAAGTTGGAGCAACTCACTCATGTTCCAACACCTACTGATGGCATCATCCCCTAAGACCGGAAAGTGTTCAAACCAAGATGGGCGTGGATGACAAGTTTCAAGAAGACAGGTGGGTTCTAAGGAGGGGAGCATGGTTTGGCCATAGACGCGGGATTAGGATACCGCTATTTGACGAGTCCTGTTTCCCAGCTCTCAGTCCTGTTCCCATTCACGGAACACTTTCGATATCGGCTTTATTCTCCGATTGCAGCTTACTATTTTAATGAGTTATTAAACATTCTCTCGACAGGTTTGAGAGCGCAGGGGGAGACCAGAGGTTTGGAACCCCGAGCCTAAGGCCTTCAATGATACTCGGAGTGCCAAGGAAGGCCTTAGGCCAACGTGTTCGATGTCTAACAGTATTTCAGAGTGGCTCATATACCGGAAGCAGATAAAGTTAGCATTACTTCCATGTATCTTGTGTGTGATGTTAAATTATGGTGGAGAACCAGAGTTTAGGATTCTTCACGCCAACCTATCACCGATTGGCCAGAGATGAAACAAGAGCTGAGAAAGATGTTTTTGCCGTGTAATGAATAATGGCTAGCAAGAGACTGATTAAGGCGTTTGAGGCAAACGGGTTCAGTTAGAGAGTATGTGAAGAGCTTCCAATCTCTGATGCTCGAAGTGGGTAGTATAAGTGAGGTAAATTTATTTACAACTTTATGGCTGGGTTGCAGTTGTGGGTTCAGAACGAACTTAGAAGGGAGAAAGTGAGATCGATTCTATGGGCTAACGAGAGCAGGAAATCCACAGTTTATTGATCGAGAAGGTAATGAGTTATCTGACCTGATAAACTAAGCTAAGGATTTACCTTAGAGAAATAGCTTTCTAGGCGGAGACGCCAAAGCTAAGTCTAGACATCTTTCTTTCTCTCTTTCTTCCTTGCTTAGAATAGAAATGGAAGGATAGCTACTTATACCGGTACCGGGAAGTAGAAGGATTCCACAAATATTCTAGAGAGTTACTTGCTCTTGGGATTGGGAAGACTTGCTATTCTCTTGAGTTGAGCTACTCTCCCGGATAGTTACGGAGTTACTTCCTCAACTTCTCAGTAGAGCTTCTCCCCTTGGGAATAGGGATTACTTGCTAACAACAGAAAAGTAAGAACAACAGTGAGGATTGGAATCTACAACTATTCTCTTTCCTCAAGTAAATGGGGATTTGGTTAGCTAAAAGCGTAGTTGGATATAACCTTAATATACTTCCAACATGTGGTTACAAGAGATGATAAACTAATGACCTTGGAGATGAAGTCCTATGAGGATGAATCGATCAACTAGATCTCTTTCCTAACTTCCTCTCCGTCGAGCTTCCTTTGGTCGCCTCGCTCAATTAATGATCATTTTCCCGGCACACTTCCTATCTTGCTATGGGTACGTTGAATCCCGGCCTAGAAAAGACCAGGAAAGATAACCTGACTTCTCTACGGATATCCCAACTTCAGCCCCAACAACCCCTGCTGACTCGCCCAATCCAGTAGCCAGTGGAACGGAAGATTGAAAGTTCCAAGGAAATGCCTAAATGAAACCTATCTTAGGGCTTCCAGAGAGAAGGAAATCCTTACTTTATAGTCGCATGCGAGTCTGGGCCGAGAAAACAAGGATTAAAAGCTTTAGCCACGAAATCCTATTCGAGTTCTAGCTCTGAAGATTAATCGATATCTTATCTGAGTGAGGGAAAGAGAGAAGAGACGAAGGAGATATGCTTGAGAATACCTACTTTTCTTTTCAAGAAAGGGGATGGGATTTCGGGGAGAGCTATTATGCTTTAGCTCAATCCACCAGTCCTTACGAAGGACAGGATTTGATAAATCAACTCATAGACTAATGAAAAGAAAGAACTTTCTTGTCTAATCGAATTATTCAACATAGAGCTGAACTTCCAAAAGGAGACCAATGTTAATAAAACAAAGAGAAGAAGAAGAGGGGTAAGTGGGCTTCTTTCACCTTTAGGAGTGGGATGGGACAGCTGAGGATATAGTGAGTGTGCCGCGAGTGAGAGATCAATTGTGTCCTCAATTGTTCCTCTCTGGTCCCATATGTATTCCAATCTTCAGTCTCATTTCTCACAACTATCTTTTAGAAGCAGATAGTTCACAGTGCTTATCCTATAGAATTGAAAGAATATATCACAAATGTCTAAGTTTTCACTAATTAGGGAGAAGGTTTTTGGCAGCGAGATGGGAAGTCTTGAAAAGACCGAATTGATGGCAAAACTTCTTCATATAATAGATCTGCTTTGGAAAGGTACCAAAAGATATCAGGAAAGGCATTCGAAAAAAGACCTGGAAAACCTAAAGCTAACAGCTAGAGGGAAGGATAACTGAAGACGATTATATGCATTTGTGACAATAGGCCATAGACCCTCGAGAGGAAAAGCTAGCAGAGAGTCGAATTGATCCAATGATCAAAAAATTTCATATTAATAGTAATCCCGAGAGACACTCATTCCCCCTAGAGGCTCTATCTCTTCACTTCCCTGCTTTCAAAGCTACACTTGCTCCCGGCTGTTACACGTGTTTACGAGCCAGATTACGAGGAAGAGGCTCCTGCAGAGACGCCGTTGAATGCAGCCCCAGAGTCCCGAGCTGCCTGAACCCCGGAAGTGACTTCCTTTCCCGCCTTAAGTCCTTCGTTTTCATTCTCTTTTTATTGGAATGGAAGCATTCTTAGTTAAGGGTCAATGTTTTGATAATGTCTACCTCCTTACCCCAAGCAAGTAAGGATTTTGCTTTCTTCCCTCACTCGGCTCAGTGATTGAAGTTGCTCGCCTAGCCTTGAGTGGTAGGGTCGTAATTTGAGAAATTCCCCTAGTCTTTAGTCGGCTAAGTGCCTTGATCTTTCCGTCGGTTCAGCCCCCACCAAAAGAAGACATTCTTATGCTTTCCCGGCTCGATTCGCTAAAAGACCGCCCATAGATAGGTATGTATCCCCGCTGACCAATGGTAATGGTATCCCACAACCTCCGATTTCAAATCGAAATTGATATTCGGGCATTTTTATTAAGCAAGTTCTCTTTCTGTATAGATAGGCTCCACTCTCAACTGGCAAGGAGTTCCTCTTTCAAGACAAGAGTCAAAAAGTTATTAGTCTTCGATTCACCGAGTCGGAAGAGAGCGACAAGGGCTATATATAGAGTAAACCAAGCACAGCAACGAACGAGATAGTCTTACTATACGGAGGAGACGGAGACTAACAAGTAGACTATGATACTATCTCTTGTACAAGAGATAAGACATGGGAACAGACCCGCTTCTAGAGATTACGAATAGCGTGTGGACTTGCTTACATGTTCGGATGAGAACAGACGAGCAGCAGCCGGATGAGAGCACTAGCTAGCGAGATAAGCGTATGGCACTTTCTTAAACTATAGAATCACATGAGAGCTTTAGGAGATGAAACAATCAACATCTGGACTGGAACTCGCGGAGACCGAGAAAGGCGGATGTCATTGTGTCTGATACCGTACTTGAATCCATTCAATTCCTATATATCCCGCAGCGAGCCAATAGAGAATCGGGCACGACGTCAACCTTCTTCAGCCTTAGCCAAGAACCCCTCTCCTTACCGCTTCGTGGGTCTATAGGGCGAGCACTTTAACACCCTATATCGGACTTCGGGTCGATCGGACCTCCGCTAAAAAATCAAGAAAAGAAGTCAACCCTTACCACGAACGAAAGAGTAAATGAATGATGGAATAAAGCCTGTCCGCGAGCCCGAAAACCTCTTTCCTTTCTTTCCTGGCCGAATCAACTCTTCATTTTCGAAATGCTGGTTTTGAGTCATTTAGTTTTAGTTAGTAAATATATCTTTGTCTTTTTTCCCGGATCATGATAATATGAGCTAACTCTCAAGACAAGAATAGAAGTCTAGAAGCCCCTAAAAGCGCATTAAAAGAGAAGGGCTCCCCCCTTCAACGTCAATCAATGTGGAAGGGAAAAGAAAAAGAAAGCAACCTACTACTCTAGGTCTAGTGCTACTCGCAGTAGATTCAACCATCACCCTTCAGGGCAGTTCTTCCTTATGAAGGTGGGACTGTAAAAGCACCGGTTGAAGTACCAACTCCAACTACTGCAGCTACGGCTGCGGATCTATCTAGTCCTTTGATCTAGTCTAATAGTTTTCCCGGTAGCCGGTAGAAGTAGAATGATACTATAGCCGAAAGTCCTACTATGGTTTAGGTTTGTTTCCGCAGCATCAAGCGACAGAAAAGAAGGTAGAACTTGAGTCGCTTCCGGTATCATAGTTGGCGCTCATCAAGTCTTTCCGGCATTTGATCCCTTTCACATGGGGATAGGAAAGGCTTAAACATTTTTAGAGCCACCTAAAAAGGTGAAGACGGTCAAGCAAGAAGACCAAGGGCATTCATCCTTGTGCTTTTGCCTCGACATCCAATCTCTGTACGGCTGACTCTACAGGCCAATATCACCAGCACCTAAGAAGATGGAAGAGGATAAGGCTGAAATGCAAGATCCACATTTAGAGAGGTCTTTCGGCTTGGACAAGACACATGTATCGGATTTGGATACGTGGGCTGTGGCTGCTGCTTTTCAGGGACTAGGCAATGTTAATTAGCCTCAACCATCATACCACCCTGGGTAAAAACCTCTTCACAAGTGGGCTCCACCTCGAGAAGAGAAAATATGGAACCGGGGACTGGATTGGTTAGGAGAACTAGATGTGAGCTTTTTGTTTGGACCAGTTGGGCTTTCCCCTTGTCTTTGCATCCCATTCTTTCCAAATCTTGTTGGATCCAGCCTTTTTCCGGGTTCGGGTCGGGGTTATCATACCTGGCAAAAAAGTAGGCTGAACACGGGTCGGTTTTGGATCCGCCTGACCCGAGAAAGTTCCCGCCAATGCCGGTCGTTCAGAGCTGCTTGTTCCTCTGGCGAAACCTCCGTCCCCGACGATGATGAGGGACATAATGAAAATGCATGCTCACATGTAAAGAACCCTGCTCGTCCATAGCGGCCGCACTGGAAACAAATAGAGGTTCAGGCCTTCATATTCGACTCTTTGCCATTTACCCCTTCAAATAGGGGAGCTTTTCCAAGTCCACTTCGACACTCAGTCTAGAAAACCTACCTCTACTTGTTCCCGCAGTTATTAAGTCCAGTATAATGGGCTTCCCTATGATATCCAAAATTTCGTCGAGGATCTCACGATCTCCACCGGCATCCCGGAGAATCTGACCCAACAATTTCTGAAATCTCCATCTCCCGCCACCATATCTCTGTAGGTCTTGGTGGTGGCCAAAGGATTACCGATATCCGAGATGATCATACGATCCTCTCCCACAACTGGCACAATGCCCTTAGAGTCTGTATATGCATATATATTAGACTCTGTTGAAGCTGAACATGGAGAATTGACTATCTAATCAGCGGAATGCGGCTTAGTCTTGAGCCCTTCAACCTTCCTTCCCCCCCCCAGTCCCACTATTGTACCAGTCCACATTGGGACTGAGCCTGATCTCATACGAAATCAATGCTGCCATCCTCCTGGCAAAGCACAAGATGATGTGACGCTCAGGGACGCCTAAAGTCAACTATTGGATAGTCTTGGGAAAGGGGGTAAATCAAAAGGCGATCTCATCCCCAGGGAGTACCACCCCTTTCCCAGCTCGGGGATGTGTCATGCCCTGAGTAGAGACAAGGAATGGTTGATCGCCTTCACCACCTACTAAGTATCCACTAGGACCAAAAGGACCAGTGGAGGCATAAGGACCAAGAATTGGCACTTGGTAATGGATACCCAGAGAGGCCACTAAAGCGTAACACTTCTATAGTTGACCCAACCTTAAAAGATGTTGATCTCTTCGGTCAATCTTCCAGTGAAGCAGTACTATTATAAAATAACTGTTCAATGGTTACGTCTGGACGCAAAGCCCTCATGTAGTACCAACGACAGTATCGAAGCCAAGACCTTACCCATGCTCTAAGAAGACTCCATTCAAGGAAATCCTTCATCCCAGGCATCTCAAAGAGATCGTCCGGAATAAGGCGTAATTGGTGCCATCTCCTTTCGAAGAAAAGCAACCAATAAGCCTTCTACGTAGCAATTCAAGGGAAGGCCTCGCCCCAGCATTGAATGGTAGCGAAGGGCGGGTCCACATAGCCCAGACCCTATCGTAGTGAGGAGACCGAGCATGGTCGATTTGACCAAGGCATCGAATAGGCTCTGGGACTTTCAGGATATGCCTTACCTGATGAAAAATGAATTTCTTTTCACGAATCAGGAAAGCAGGAAGAAAACCTCGAACTTAGTCCCGCTAACCGCTTCTTGCTAACAAAGGAGAGCGCACCGTCACTTACATTACACTCCCTTTTGAATGTCCATCTTTAGAAGAAAAGATTTCCGACATGAAAGAGAATGAACTCGAAAGCCTCTTTGAGACAAATCCGCGAATAAGACAAGCAACAGACTTAATCTAAGAGGAAGGCAAGGGTGGACGTAGTTCAGTCATTATCATTCATACAGCTGATCTGCGCCAAAATCTCTCTTTTCTATTTATCGATATAACAGCGGATATGCGAACAGCAGATATGATCACAGTAGCTGCTACTTCTTCCTAAGAGGAGAAAGAAAGCCGACCTTTTGGCTCGCTTCCGACTGTCTTGCCCAGAATGACTGGAATGAGACCGTAAGCGTGCTACCTTCCCTTCTTCCCTGCCTTCCTTGGCCGGAAGATTCTATGCTCTTTCAAGCCCTTCCATCAATGAATGTGCTTGCTACAAGCACTCCAATAAGCCTACCTACCATTCCGATGCCATATAACAGATCTTGCAGCAATCCCTACCGGAGCAGAGAATGAATTCATACTACCACACGGAAACCGTGCAACCCCGTGACGTGATTTGGGCATAGATCATCTTTCCCTTCTACGACGGCTAGTGAAATCATAAAAAGTTCGCTCCCCTTGGGCATGAAGCCATTGGATCAGGGCATCAAATCACAGGCGAAAGGTATTCGGAGTTCTTCCCCGGCAAAGCAAAGTCCTTACTTTGACTTAGACTTACCCGAATCAAGTCAAGGCGATGAAGCAGGCTCAAGGCCCATCTTATTATAAGAGTTCTCTCTCTCTCCGGGAATCATAGCCTAGTCAAGTACCCCAGAAAGGGAATCCACTTCTGACGAGAATCCTTCTAACTCTTTTTTTCAAGTCAAGAATGTGTAAACCGAGGCCATTGAATCTGCTGCAGATGTCATCATAGAAGAAGAAGCTGTTCTTCTTTTTGCTGAATCAGCTACTAATCACACGTTTGGAATCGATCTAGCTGCTTAGCTTATCTTATGTGGTTTGGGCATACGGATTCGACTAGCATTCACGTGGGTAGCATTTTAATGCGGGGAGCAATCACCCGAAAGCACGGGATTCGACTTGACTTTCTTTCCGATGGTCCTATCCTATTAGAAATAAGTAAATAGTGGATCTTCGACTAGCAGCTTTTTTCGTGGAAATCTTAGTCGGTAGTGGCTTTTTTGCTTTGACCAGGCCAAAGGCGAAAGGCGAAAAAGAGAGGAAAAAGGCAATTCCTTCTCTTCTGTTGTCACAAGAAGGGACTAGTTTCCTAGCCAAGCCAGGGAATCTACGATCGATTGTAAAAAAATATCCCACTACGGGGTAAGAAGCAGGGGAGGAGTGCCGCTTAGTTCCATTTTTTTTTAGTTAAATCACCCGCCGAAGCGAATCCTTTTCTTTCGAAATAGCCAAGCCAGTAAGTAGAAGGGCAAGAGCAAGGGAGAGGGAAAGAAAGGCATTACCAGAAGGAAAGTAGTCCAACTCAATGTCTTACGCATCAGTGGCATTTGAATGAAAGCAGTAAGTCCGTGGCCAAGAATCATCGATTTTGGAGTTACCAGCTCAAGGAATTTCTTACTTACTCTATCAAGTAAGGTAAGGAATTTTCTTCAAGTTTTTTAGTTCCATATTGCATAAATTAATCAGGCTGGAAAGACCTACACCTACTACCCTTTATCTTTTCCCTTTTTCAAGAAGGTCAAAAAGAGGAATATTTAAAGAAAGCTTTTCTAGCCAGCCCAGCCCTTCTAGTTGGAGTTGCTGTGCCAGTTGCATTGACAGTTTCCGCTGCCTTGAAGCGAGTAGCAATTGCAGTGGAAGTTTCCTTTGCTGCGGTTTGAGTTCTCGTTCTAGTTGAGGGACCTCTTTCATCGCGTTCTGTTACATCCCGCCCAGAGCCAGTCCCCAGCGGTTTAAGATCTAGGAGATGTGGGAGAAGGTTTTCCTATCCCAGTGAGGAAAGCATTTATTGAGTAAGTGAGTGAGCCTATGTGCTCTCAGATGGCTCTTGATCGGATGGAGCTTTTTAGTTCAATATCTTACTCGCCCTCGGCCCCTATATAATATATATATCTTTCTTCTTCCTTTCATTTCAAACTAAAGGAGGAGTCTCGCTAGACCCCTTGGATGAGTAGTTGATCCCACTTCCATTGCTAGGCCATCCTAAGTCTATAAGTCGTAAGCTTTTATATTCTAGTTTTAGTGCTAGGATAAACCTATCAAACTTCTGAAGAAAGCTAAGCTCTTCCGGCGATTGGGCCTTCCCTCTAATCCATTTGAAGTTCGCTTGCAACCCTTGGGAGAAAGGTTACATCCAATCCAGTTGCAGAAAAAGGAGTTTAAGTCATAAGAGAATCGCCTGTTCCATCTGCTTGCGATCCAGCAGTTGCCATATCTACGGTTTTCTTGGTTATACCTTACCTGCGGCGAGTAAGTTCCTTACTTTTTGAAGGTAGGAGGATATGTAGGTTCTATCATAGGCTTCTGGGAGAAGGCTTCAAGCCAGCTATATCTCCCAAGCCAGAAGTCTCTCTAAAATCTGCAGTTTCCTTAAAGCCAAAAAGGAGTCTTGAAAATGGGCTAGCAGGCTCAGGCTCTAGGTCAAGCGCAGGTTCTACGAGTTCTGGGGCAAGGGGATCAAGATTAGATGCAGTAGAAGTTTCTGCTTTGAAGCGGGTTGGAGTTGCAGTTGGATAAGGAGTAGTTGGTGCCGCCTATCCCTCCAGAATAGTGGAATACCCCATTGGAGTATAAGCCTACCCAAAAGAAGTAGTTGCATAGCCAATTGCAGAAAAAAGGGTTTAAGTCCTAAGTGCTAAGTGCTTCAATTGCTAATGCCTTTCCTTCTCCTTTTAGTCGAGTTGTAACATCCTTCTCGATCGAATTCTTTCATACCTTTGCCTGCGAACCTCTATCTATTAGCCTATTAGCGGATTACCCCTATTAGCGTATTATCTGTACTCGCTTGTGCTAGTTCTCGGAGGGTCCTAATGAGGCGAGGGAAGAGTCTACATCCCTAGTCGAGCTTGGTCCAGACCAGACGAGTTGCCATTTCCCCTAGATGTCGTACCAACCAGTGGGAGAAAGATTAGGAAAGTATCTTTGAGTAAACCTGTATATCAGTCTCCTTGTGAGCAATCCTGTTTTTTTTCCATGAAGAAAGCTAGCCCTCTTTTCTAGCCTATCTATGAAGTATTCCCAGCTATCCAATTGCTACAAGGGAAAATCCATCAGTTTGAAATCATTATATGAGTTAAGCAAGTGACTTTGTTGAAAGCCTTTCAAGCTCTTTCTTAACAAGTGGGGATCCATCAATAAAGGGCAAAAGCCCAGTCTCAACTCAAGTCAAAAGAGTAAATGAAAGTAGGGTTATTTACGGGGTAGTCCGCTCTACCTTAGATATGGTTTATCAATTAGAAGGTATCTGATGCATGAGGGGATTTGAGATTTCCCGCTATCTGAACCTAAACCCTGAGTTTGAGGAAACTGACTTCTCCTTTTCAGTCCTTGGATCTATCGAACCAGTATCATCCTTATTTTGATTTGTCCTCCTACCAATGGTTCTACCGGCCTTTGTTGCAGTCTCAGCTTAATATGTAGCCCCAGAACAGAAGTAGTTGACTATGGATAAGCAATATCAGATAAGCCCCCGGGGGCTTATCTTCTTTTCTTCTAGCATCTCCCGTAGCGGAGAAGCATTTCCTTTGCTTCGAATCAATCCTATCATCAGTAGGGGCCTAATGCCAGTCTTCGAGGCAAGCAAATCAATCGTATCAACCTTTCCAGCACTAATCCTTGTGCTAATTCTTGTAGTGCTTGACTCAGTCTCTCCGTCAGTCCTAAATCCGTCTCGTAGGAAATGTCGTAGTATGAAAAAAGGAGGCTATTCTCCTTCATCTTATTTTATTACACTTCTCTTTGAAGCTCTTTCTCAGATAATGATTATCTTCTTAGTGTGTGAAGTCGATTCTTGCTTGACTTGTTGGCTCACCCGAGGCGAGGACTGAGTTTGCTTTCTTTCTTGCTTTGTATCGAGGGTATGTGTATGCGGTTGTAGGACATGTTCTTTATTGTTAGAGGTTTCCTTCTCTTATTGTATTTGTCTTGTATGGCGGGACTGGTGATTCTTTTGTATCACCATTTTCCTATCCTTTCTTGTTCTAAGGAGAATGTGTCAGAGTTCTCCCGGCGAAAAGGAAAAAGCTTTCTTTCCGCCCCTGCTTTCTTATCATTGAAAGCCTTGGCAGCAACTAAAGCGGAATCTCGCCTAGCGGGTCTCCGAGAGCAATTGGCCAAACTCGTGACATGGTTTCTTTATCAATGAACTGTGTGTCAACGTTGTGCCGTCTTTTTCACTCTCTCACTATCTGAACTTGAAGGTTCAGTTTGTGTTCCGTGAACTCAAGAACTACTTATTTAAAATGCTATAGCGGATGTAGTTGAATTGGGACCAAGACAAAGAAAGTGCTTCTATCGAAGAGGCCCACGCTTCTTGTGTTTAAGTAAGTACACCGGTGACGTATTATAAGATCAATGGTCTTCTTCATTCTTTCCTAAGAAGAAAGTTAGTAAAAACCCCAACAGTGAGAGAAATGGAATAAGAGCTATAAATAGAATAAGGTAAGACAGATCTTCTCGTAGCAGCTGTAAGCCTTTCCGTTGCCGCTGTTAATGGCATATCAGTAACCTTAGCTATTGAATCAGCTCTTAAGCTTGGCACTGATTCCTTTCCTGGCCTTTTGAAAGAAGAAAATGGGCAAGGGCGGTAACCCTTGCCTACGTAACTTGACCGATAGGTCAAGGGACAAGCCCTTGGCTTAGTTTAAGGCTAGCTATATGCTTAACACATGCAAGTCGAACGTTGTCTTCCCGGAGTCTGTGTCACGCTTTTTCTTTAAACGCCCTAACCTAAGAAATAGGCTTCAATCATCCGATAAGGGCTTCTTTTTTTCGGTATGCCGCTCTTCGAATAGAGCGAATAAACTTAATAAAAAAAGTCTCATGACTATCCTTCGCCCCTTATCTCCTCATCGATTCTTACGTAATTCGTTGCTTTACACCTTTTTCTTTCTTCGACCAATCTTTCGACTTTTGATCGCTTACTTATATATTAATATATTCTATTTTTTCTTCGGATACTGGCCTTCCACAGACATATCCGTTTGGAATTATGTTTCTGACATAAGCGTTTACACCGAATCAAGCGGTGACACCGAATCAAGCTGGCATTCTAATTCAATAAATCCTGCTGAGAATTTCCATGACGAGCATCCTTTACTACCTAATGAGAATAACGCCCCTAATCATAATGGAATCCCTGTAGACGTTGTGGATCAGTTTCGTATCCTAAACTTCGAGATGGAGCTAGAACTCTTTGCTCGTATCCGAATTCTAGAGAACCGCATGATTGAGGGATTGCCCCCGCAACTCAACTTGGGTGAATACGAAACCTTAGTAAGAGGCTTTCTCAACCAAACTCTTACCATTGAGCATTACTGTAATACCATGAGCAATGAGCTCTTTGAAATTGCAGTTATGGAATTGAAGGCGAATTTGGTGGATCAGCTTTCTAATTTGTTGGTGAGCGAGCCGACTGCGCGTCTCACTCAAATATTGAGTGACTCCCCCTTTCCTGAAGGATCTATAAGACCGGAAGCTCTTGAATTCCTAAACGACTTTATGGATCGTTTAAATCTTCATGAGCCACGTTCGACTTTTGAAAAAGGGTTGGTTGAGGCTATGCTTCGGTACTGGATCCAAGATGTCCAGCAAAACGCGCATCGCTCCTCCTTCTATCTTGAGTTCGTAAAGCATTTTCGTGGCGATCTATGACCGCCTTTTTATTGATTTTGACGATTGGATCTCTCTATGAATGGAAAAGGGGTGCTTCGGATCGAGGTTTCAGTTTCATTCAACCAACTATCTTTTTGAAGCAGATAGTTTACAGTGCTCATTCTATAGATACTGGAAAAGCCAACTCATGTTTCCACTCAATTTTCATTACGAAGATGTATCACGTCAGGATCCGTTGCTCAAACCGAATCACGCCAACGTTATGGAAGTTCCTGGATCGTGTAACATAAGAGTAGTACCAAAGGCAGCACCTTCTGCTTTAATAAT
>Ga0153959_1000414_pt1 | contig 19673 bp, 15 predicted proteins | sample TSFL043MetaG_FD_104685 | JGI IMG/M metagenome (GOLD analysis project Ga0153959, IMG submission 104685) | Attine ant fungus gardens microbial communities from Florida, USA - TSFL043 MetaG | ecosystem: Host-associated > Fungi > Mycelium > Unclassified | place: USA: Florida, Wekiwa Springs...
AAGATCCTTGACCCGCCGAAGTCGTAATGGCTCGCATAAAGAATCGTGTCGAGGGGATGGCGACTAGCCCCGGCAAAAGAGGCCATGAACGTCTTGCGATTTTCATTCGTGAAGCTTTCCGTCCTGAGCCTGTCGGGCTGCTTGAAGAAGTGGAAGAAGGCAAGCGGCAAGTCCCATTGTCGTTTCAGATACCGTTCGATGGTCCTGCTGCAGAGTCCGTTTCCACTGAAGCGCACTCTCGATACATCCCTTTGCCCGGTCGCGGCAAAGACAGAAGCTTCTTCGAGCCCATTCCGGTCCGAACGGTCATCTTTGTTCATCTCCGAGTCAAGGTCGCCTTCACCAACAAAGTGTATTGCTCCACAAAGCTCCCGTCACGGCTGGCGTTGCCCTATTATGCGCATATGATCCACATCCTTCAATCATCCATCATCCGGGTCTGGTAAGATCAAATCATGCATCCATCTAGTGCGCAAGAACATGGCCCGCTTCTCTGAATGCGAAAGAACAATCCCGATCCGGTCGACTGCTTCCAAAACAGGACAGCACTATCTACGATTGCATGCTGGATGCCATTGCGGACTTCCACCAGTGAACTACAGCGAATCAGAAAGTGTCCAGCAATGTCAGGATTACCTGTTTCATGGAGAACATTGCGGTAATTTGCAGACACTATGCGGACCTCTCTGGAGGCTTCGCAGAAGTCACTGCCGTAGAATCGGCTTTACCTGATTCTACGCTCTGTTGAAAAGACGAGAATTTCTGTGCTGTTGACCTCACTGCACAAGAAAAGCGGCTTCCTGCCTTGGCACCAACTCCAGAAGCCGGTCCATATCGTCCGCAAGCCCATACATTCACCGAATATCGCCTCTTGAGTCCAGATGTTCCCTTCATCTCCTGCACCTACACTTCTTTGAGAGAAGGGCAAGGAGATCGAGGACAGTCTCTGAAGCCATCCGGGCCGCAAATCAATGATCAAGGATTTCATCGGCCCTGCCAAAAATCTGTTGCCTTCCGCGAACAACTGCACAAGCGTCATTCGACTGGCAGGCTATGTCATTCGTGAGCACTTTCTCGTCTCGAAGGCCTTGTCGAGACCTATGTTCTTTCTGGCCCTCCAGGAATGCAGCACGATGGGGAAGATCCTGCCTCTCTGAACGCGCGGCCAACAAACTGTACACTTGGATCTTCCTCACCGAAACGAACAATAAAATCTCTCCCATTGCCGGCTCTTGGCCTTGGGCGATTCGGACAGAACGGACGGAACAGCCTCGACTACTTCAGTCAAGCATCAGCTACCAGCCCCCTTCACCGCACTACCTCTGGACGTACAACGTGCCGACAAGGACTTCGAAGGAGAACGTTAGAAGATCTTAAGGGGGACCTGCGCATTCCAGAAGCTCAATTTTGTGCTGCCCAAGCTCGGAAGACCTCTGTGGAGTAATGAACGAATCTATCGAGACGACGATCAGCCGCCCCATCGCTACTACGCTGAAGGCCAGGCCGAGCGCATGTGTCTGCAGCAAAAAAAAGGATCTTATCGCGAAAGTGCTCGAGTGCTGCCTCCGGCACGATGTCATTGTCAACCTTCTCCTGCTGAATCCATTCCAGGTCCAAGCTCCAGAATGGAGATCGGTGTCGCCCACGCACCGTGCATCACACCACAAGTCACCCGGATACTTCTGTTGTTCGTCTCCAAGTAATTCGACCTCTTTGCCCTGATACACGTTCTTGACGTGACCAGGATCGAACGACTTAGTGAGTGTGCACACCATGTAATCTGCGCTGCTGCGACTGTGAGTGAGCTGCTATCAGAAACAAAGATCGACTGAGGCTGGTGTGCCGGCAAGGCACCAGTTTACAGTGCATTTAATGTCATCATGACCTAAGTTATATCACAGAAGCACAGGTGATTGTACAGAATCGCAGGATGCAAAGTCATCGATTGCAGCCATGTTTATACATGCGATTAATCGACTTCCCCTTGCTTCGAGACTAGGAATCGATTGTAGTCCGGTATGACTCTTTTTTCGATGAGCCTCCGCCAGTCTTCTCTACGTTGCAAGAGGCGATCTGCTTTCCCAAGATCGACTCTGCTCATGTCAATTATCTCGGGAGGCCGGTGCGCATCCTTGAAGAAGCTAAGGATGCACTGCAGTATGTATATGCCGCCATCCTCCATCCCCTCTTGCATCGGTGTAGTTGCTACGGTATAGGTCAGGTCTTGCTTTGGACAGAGCTTAAGGGAGATGGCCTCCTGGTGCAGGAAATCATTTATCTTTTTGACCGTGGGCTTGGCATCTGGGCAGACATTCCCGTCAAGCACAATGACCTGCGGGGCCAGCATGCCAGGAGAATCTGGAGCTAGCATGGAAGAAGGCCTGACCACTATGAAGAGGCTCCAGTGCTTGTCGATCCTGATTGGGCAAATAAGGAACTTCTTCTTGAAAAGGTTCACATTTATCTGTGGCCTCGGAAGTCTGGAGCATCGTTCCGTCATGTCTTGCCGATCATAAAGCCAGCTGCTGAGACCAGAGTTGAACACATGTATCTCGGCAGCTAGCTTGGGCTTTTTTATGCGAAAATGATCTTTGATGAGCTCGAGACAAAAGTCAACCACGGTGTCTCCAAGAAAACGACGAGGAGTCAGCTCATCAAGATCCATATTGCGGAGACAGACACCGGCAGGTCCATCAAATGGGAACCTTGCGACCACCTTTCTCTCCTCGAGGAGATCGATGAGCATAGGTGTAACAATCTCTCGAGCTTTGTCACTCGTCTTCACTGTTGATGACATTCTGCTCCTTGTCTATCGTGTTAGAGTCTTGCATCGAACGAAGCTGCAGTAGCCCACTTGTTCTCGTAGTAAGAGAAGCGGTGCAGGTGCTGAGTGTAGAGACCATGAGAGATCGCAACGTCGACTGTTGAGGTGAAGACAGACCCCCTCACCCCTTCAGCTGTCCTTTATTGCCATACAAGCCTCCGCTGTCGCAAAAGTCTCACCAGCTCAGACTGAAAACGCCGCACCAACAGGGTACAGAACATTGCGTTGAAACGCTGTCAGACATCTGCTAGCAAGCGCAGACGCATCAATTCAGGCTCGTGCATGAGATTCTCTGCGCCCTCTTATGAAATGCTCAACCTTACTGTCGTCTGCCAATTTCGCAAGGTGGGCTTTAATCTCCAGCCCGCTTCCGAAAGACTATCGAATCTTGCATGCAGGCTCGCGACCACAAAGCCTTTCAAGGCTTCGCGCGGCTCAAGTGCGCGCTGATGTCACGGAGAAAGTACCGGCATGCGTGCCGACGAGATGGTCGCCAGGTTAAATTAGATTTGAGCATGCAGTGAAATGAAGCTGCTTCCTCCCATGGACTTGATTCAATCACTCAGCTGCCCCGTATCTGCTCGCACAAGTTCCGAAAAGGCGCATATGCGTATCTAAGGCCTGGGTAGCGGCGCTGATCACTACACCCTCGTTTCATTGTCTGGACTAAGTTGTACTCATCATATCTGTGTCTGGCGGCTTCACTCGCGGTCACAGCAACACCCTTGAACAAGCGATCAGAAAACCAAACAATTCAGACCGTGGCGAGCAAAGGTCATAGCTTCAACAGCGCCTGAATGTTGCCAGGGGCCGCACCCTTACCTCCGTCACCTCACGGAGCTGCTGCACATTGGGCCCCGAACTAGCTTTTGCGCGGTGGAAAAAGCTCGTCACCTCGAACGTTTGCGTGCTCTGCCGACTCAGGCTTCCTTCGATCATTCTGGTGCCTCAATGAAGTGAAACTATCGTTACGACTATGACCTACCCTTCTCTCTCTGCACCGACGCAGAAAAAGTGATCGTTACCTCATGATGCCAGATGAGCGCGCAAGAGCACGGAAATGGCGCTTCGCCTTGCAGACTGCTGCACGACTGAGGCAACTCGAGCCCTCAAATCACTCCTCCCCTATCGATGAGACGCTCTTGGACAAGGTGCTCTCACAGGTAGAGGTTGATCACAGCCAGCTCACCATCGAGAATCTACTGAGCTCGAAGCTCGGTAAAGTCATCTACAGACTGAGCAGAACAACTCTCCTGACGGACGATCCTTACGGGGTCAAACTCCGAGCCAGGAAACTGGCGTGGGCACTGAATTCCAAGGTCAAGGAGCATTTACAGTTAAAGGCTCTTGCATTTGCTGACGAGCCTACTCATCGAAGCCCAGTGGATACCGCCAGTGCCACAGCAGGGGACGACGCTGTCTACGTGGTCGAGGACAAGGCATCAGATAGGAGTGCGACTCCGTCCGGTACACAAGTCATTTTGCATCATACCTTTGACGGCGGTCAACAGTATTTCACTCTTAACACCGAGGACCTCGAGCGTCTCGACCCGCCACGCTGTCTCGATGATGGACGCCGCGCCTTTCTCAATGACAAACACATCAACTTTGGATTACGACATCACATGCAGTCCATCGAAGCAAACGTCTTTGTCTTCGACTCGCTGTTCTCGTCTTTGTTGCTGCAACCCAGTGAAGGGCTGGAAGCCTCATACAGCATTCTAGCACCATGGACCTCCCGAATTGATGTTTTCGACTTCGAATTCATCGTGCTTCCTGTTTGCAGCCATGAGCACTGGTTCTTTGTTGTTGTCACACAGCCATCCCATCTAATCAAGGTGACCGCAGAAGAGGAGGCCAAAACGTCTCTAGCCATCTCGTTTGATAGCATTGGTCTGACACGAAAGGATACTATTGATCGGCTCGTTTCCTTCCTGAAAGAGGAAGCAAAAGCTCGCAAGAAGGTCGAAGAAGATCAATTCATGGAGCCCCGATACATTTCTGCTGATGTGCCCAGTCAGCCTAACAACTGGGATTGCGGGCTGTACCTTCTGCACTACTTCTGGGTCTTCTTTGAGAAGCTAGATTACTTTATACCACTGTTCAACCGGGGCAAGCAAGGTAAGAAGGAATTTTGGGAGCCCGAGGCAGTCCCGGGACAGCGAGAAAAGTGGAAGAAGCTCATCCTCGACTTGAGCAAGAAATGACTCACGTTCGCTTTACATTCGGCTCGATTAAGCGCCATCATTGAAGTCGAACTCGCTTGCACGCGCCATCATTGAAGTCGAACTCGATTGCACGCATTTCGAAAACCATTGTGTGTATTTGTGTATATATATATATATGTGTGCGTGTGTGTGTGTGTGACGTTTGGCAACGTTTGACGCAGCCTTGTGGTCGTGGATCTCCCTTACACACACGGCTCACGGAGATGCTATCGATTCTACTCAGCACTTACAGCCCCTTTCGCGAGGTCACGTTATGTGCATCCATGCATTCCGCAGCGTCGGTCTCGGGATCACTAAGATACATGACGTCGATGACCACCCCAACGGTCGTATCGGACAACAGTTGCGTCTCTCGAGTTCAGGTCTGTCACTCACCGCTGCAAGTCGTGCTATAGGGCGAGAGCGTCTGGGCAGGCGGAGCGCCCACTTCTTTCAGGTCTAGGTTTATGTCTCTACGTCTCTTCTCTTCTCTCCGCTCCATCATCATCTTCTCTTGCACTTGAAGCTAGGCCTATGCCTAAGCGCTTTTCCCACCCTGTATTCCCTCCCTTCTTGTTGCTCACCTTGCGCTCAACCAGCCACCTTACAGCGGGCAGGGAGCCCCATTGAGCTCAAGGCCTCTCTAGGTCTAGCCGCAATCAATCCGTTTAATTCTCATGTCTCTTCTACATCAAGGGTGCGATCTTAGCCGGGATGCGATCTGATTTCCATTTTGAAATCAGCGTAAAAGGGATGGCTGGCGCACAACTTAGTCGGAAGAACTGAAGACAGGAAGAGGCCCAGTATCCTTGGAGATGAACTTCACACCGAGGGTTGTCGCTCGCTGCGGAAGGTCCGCATATAGACTTTCACTCCCAAATGGGGCCAGGCGTATTGAGAAGTCTTTGCTACTACGGGTCATACCACAAGCTTGACAAGATAGATCGTTTCTAATGATTGCGTTGATGATTGGTAGTACGATACGGTTCACTCGTGATCAGAGCCGACTGGAGGTCCTCTGATGAGAGGATGAGGAGTTCCCCACTGCTCTGCCGTCTTGATGGTGCTATTGACATTGCCGGTCAAGCAGTTCATTTCGACGTTCTTGCAGGCCGTCGGAAATAGGGATTTAAACAGCGAACTCACCTGCCATCGCTGAACTCCTTTCGGAACGTCAGGCATTGGGCTTCCGCGCGGCGGCAAATGAGTCACTTCCGACAGCAAGATCTTCGATTGCTGGCGTGCTCTGTTCCGTACCGCAGGTTTTTTGTTGTGTTCAGCCCTGATTGCATCAGCTGCCTCCTGCATCTCAGAAGATCTCCACAGTGGGTATCGCTTCCGGATGTTAGGTGGCGTCTTCTTCAAGAGCTTCGTTTGTCGCTGCCACTCAGTTTCACTTCCACCGTCCGTCACAGATCCGTCAGAGCTTACCCACACGTCTATTGACCCAATGACTCCAGGGAAGCGTTGTTCTATCTGTGCGAGAGCAGATGGTTCCACGTTCTTAAAATTCCTCCTCTTCGCATTCTTTCGCTTGTATGCCCTGTTCCAAGAACGTCTTTTCCTCTCCTCCTCCTCCCACGTTGCAAGCTCTCTCTCGGGCAACTGACGCTTAGCTTGCTCCTTGAGATGGTTAGTCACCTGAGTTGCAAATGAGCCAGTGCAAACGTCAAGAGCGCTGGCTCGACCATCCTGCATCCCTTCCACGTGCTGCCTCACTTCCTCGAATTTTTCCATGATGTAGTCAAGGATGGACGAGATTATCTCACGATGATCCTTGATTGGCAGTGCCCAGTCCACGTGCAAGTCGTGTGAGCCAGCATCGCCGTTGCTGCTGTCACTCTCCATGCCCTGCTCTTCTTTCGCAAGTCTATGGTTGAGCTCTCTGACAAAAGCCTTGGTGAGGACTGAGTTGGGGTGAGAGCCCTTTCGGTTGGTCTTGTTCCTTTCGGCCTTCGAGCTTTTGATCCCTGAGATGGCATTGGCCGCGGCAGTGTGGTCGGGTACCCAGCTCTGTGCCAGATCTTCGAGTCTTGCCATGCGCTGGTCCATCCCTGCAAATTTCTGGGCAATGGATGCCAATAGCAAGTGTTCATTGCCTGCCCCAGGCATGTCATCGTTATGAGCGTGAGAAACTTCCCCGCTTTTGATTTCGGAGATGGCATCGGATGCAATAGCGTGGTCGCGTGTCCAGTTCTGTACCAGAGCTTCGAGTCTTGCCATGCGCTGGTCCATCCCTGCAAGTCGTTGAGCAATGGACGCGGATAGCCAGTGATCGTTGCCTGCCCCAGGCATGTCATTGTTGTGAGAGTGAGAAGCCTCGCCGTGATCGTCAGCCCAGTCGACTTTGAATATGCTGCTGGTGTCTGAGGATGGTGATTCTGTTTGCGAGAGCGGACTGCCAGTGTCGAGATAGTTGACAGACGAGAAGGAAAAAGGGTCCCCATCTTGATCGTCGGTAGGGTCTTCGATTTCAGCCATTTCCCCCGAAGTGACTTCTGCACCGATGTTGTGCTCATCTGCGCGCGGAGAAGGCCTCGGAAGCGAGGAGGTTGGCGTCTCAGTTGACCGAGCGTCGTGACGCGAGGATTGAGGGGTAATTGAGCTGCTTATAACCTGGGAGAGGCCATGATTCCCAGCCTTCGCTACCACTGCTGTCAGCAGGGGCATCGAGCGGCTCTTCCTAGGGGGACTTATGAGGAAATTTGTTGGTAGGAGTGTTTGATGGTTAGCGGAGAAACATCTAAATTGATTGGCAAGGCAAGACGTCCAGTCAACAAAAGTCAGGCTTGCCTCATCACACCTCATCCTGCCTCTTCTCATTTGCGGCCCATTAGCATGCACGCTTATGAAGCTCTCCAGCGGTACAACAAATCGCTCAAGGTTTGGCCCCACCAAGAAGCGTCCATGGCGCAATTACTGTATTGGTCACCGCCGTGGAGAATCGGACTCAGTGAGAATTCTGCTACTCTCTTTTTCAATTGATCTCGTCGTTGCACCAACTCGATTTCGTCGTGGCCTGTGGTGGTTTGTCCGGTGTCTTGATTGCACCAACTCAGTTAGATCATCCGAGCCGAGTGGAAATGCCATTTGCGCGCGGACTTTGTCAATTCTGAATTGGAATGGAGGTCGATAGCAGCACCAGGGTGTCCTCAGGCTGCCCATCGACAACGACCATTACCGCCACTATCACCTCAAGCTTCACACGTCCTCATTCTCACAACTTCCGGTCCTCCGCCACGGAATGGACTGCGGCGGGAGCGGGAGTGGCATGACGACCCCGAGAAGCTTGATTGATTCGATCGGAGCGAAACATGGAGGCCGAAGTAGGCGCAGCAGAGAGCGTTGCGCTCGAGCTGCTAATCAGAGACAAGGGGCGGTGCTGGCGAGGAACAGAAGGTTGGCAGAGGAAAGAAAAGAGCAGGAAGACGGATCAAGGAAGGGGTCGGCAAGGTCAATCACCCAGACATGTGCGAGTGTGGAAGATGACGATATGACTGCATCGCGAGAGCTAATGCTGGAAAGAACGCAATACATGCTGATGATGATAGTTGGCGGTGCTGACAGGGAGCAGGCGAGAACTTGCTTGGACAAGGAGGACAGACAGAGTGGCTGTGGACGGAGAGGGAGCCACATCGACCCAAACGAGTTCTGGTGATAAGGTTGGAGCTGCGGAGGTTGAAGACGGATATGGCGGAAAAATCGGGCGCGAAAAAGATGCTGAATAAGCATGTCTTGGATGACGAGTATCTTTATCGCCAGAGGAAAGCCATAATGGTGCTGGTGAATACGATCTGAGGGCGAAATGGTCGAGTTCAAAACTGCAGTTGAAGCAGTGATGGTGTTCAAGAGGAAGTCGATGGGACAAGAGCGCGTCGGCGGTGAACAAGAACGTAGACGGCAAGCGCCGTGGCGGTGATCCAGGCCGGACAAAGATACAATCGACGGTGCACGACGAAGAAGTTGGAGAGGAGGCGATGTGTTGAAGGAAGGATCAATGAGACATGCGCCAGAATTGCACGCTACTCGAAAAAGACCTGTCCAGCGGAGAGACCAAAGGCAACAATGCAAGTGGTTATGTCAGTATGGGACGGAGGATCAAGCGCTCTTGTAGGTCGGAAGAGCGAGGGAAAGTCTGCTAGAGGAGGCTTACGTTGGTCACGGAGACGCGCAGATAAGAGCTGCTCGTACGCCGACAGCTTGAGCTCTGCATCGACGTGGAGCAAGGAAATATGAGCTGGCGATCGCGATCTCTACGAGTATTGCAGCTGTCGGACCGGTTCACGGTGGTGGATACACCCGAGACATGAGTACTTTTGGCACCCCCAAGACCAATAACACTGACCGGATGGGCCAATTGCTCCGAGTCAAGTTTCGCCGGGCAAGGCCATCGTGATAATTCTTCACGGCTCGGAATGTCTCGTCGCATGCTTGTACGACCCTACCATCAACAGCACCTTCCTGTTTGGCGCGAGTTGCTTTGCTGCCGCAGTCGATGGTCTGTTCTTGACCGATCATAGACTGAACTTCCTACGTGCTGGACTTTTGGCCGGAGAATGCAAAAGCAATTCGCCGTGAGAGAAGAGAAGGAGGAACGTGTTGCAGCGCATAATCTTTTCATCAACGACAGGGCCGTCGATCGGCAAGAACGGCCATCTGACCGTGAGTTCCTCATACTTGGGCTTGAATGATGCCAAGGGAAATGAACGCAACAATGTTATCTCGGTTTTGCAGTTCCCATGTATCCCCACCCGAGGTGATCGGAGGAGGTGCCAATGCGAGGGAAGCAATTCCAAGTGAGGATGTTGCCGAAGGTGCGTTGACACACACCCGCTTCTGCCTCGAGGTATTGCGTCTGATCGCCATTGTTGACTTTGGCTGCCAAAATATAGCCGTATCTGGGATGCACGACGCCGAAGAGCAGCTGCAGAATTTCCCCTCTACGGGCCAAGATAGGCACGATGATGCTGGTGATTTCCGCGTTTCAAATCAGTCCCGAGATCTTTGGGTACCTGCTCCGCTAGGAGGCCGTGTCGTAAATGCTCGCCGGCTCGTTCGCTCAGATCGCTGCCTGGACGATCGTGCGTAAAGCGTGAATACTGTGAATCCATGTCTAGATGAAGCTTGAGTGACACCAGGCTGCGCTCCGAATAGACAGCGATCAAAGATAGGCGGATTGTCCATCGGCTGTCGAGAGAGGGCTGTAGAGGGCTTGTACTTGCGCGCGCCTCGTGCTACAGACTTACGGACAAGCCAGCGAAGGAGACGAAGTTGCGAATGGGACAGAGCTAGCTGGCAGCGAGAGACGAGGAAGAGTTACATACCGTACCCGAGCCTCACATGCTTGAAGCTCTTGATCCAGGCTCATCTCCACCACCTCGTTCTGCATTACCGGCTAAAAGTTAGAGTGGTCTAGCCTGCATGCCTCCAACAATTCCACTTCGACTCGCCTCCTCATGTCCGCACGAACACCACCTCCGGTCTTTTCAACCGACACTCTGCCCAGAATTCCGAGCGAATCCGATTTGACTCGCTGTTGTGGTAGGATCCAACCAGGTTTCGAAGATCACCCAGGGAACTAGCCACAATGACAGTGTTCCCGATCGGGGTTCTCGTTCAAAACGATGATGTTGAAGTCCTTATCTCGTTTATTTTCGCCTTGAGGGTGCGGAATTCGGCCTGCGGAACACCGTGAAGTCGAAAATAGTTAGTATAAATGTCAGATTTCTCGTGTAACGCATTCGGTCATTCACATCAAAATTCGCGGTCGTTTGTGTCAGGAACTCACACGAGACACACAGCCTGTCAGTTAAATCTTTGTCAGTGACCTACAGGCCACACCCGTATATGCATTGATGTAGGTCCTTTCATGGAACTTATACCTGACTCACATCATCTTATTGATTTTCCCAATCCTACCTGCGTAGATCGCACAGACCTTTCTCCTCTTGACCCATGCTTGTCTCACTGTCACTGCTTTGGCTGTGAGTCTGGTAGGCTCGGTTCCGGTGAGGTTTCAGTGAGAGGTTGCTGCTGAGTTGATGTTCTGGTGAGGTGCCCGGTGAGGTGAGCTGAGATCTTGGTGCACTGCCTGCTTGAGCCTGCCTGTGTGACTGCCTGTGACTGTCCGTGTGCCTGTGACTGCCTGTGTGCCTGCGTGTGTGTGCGCCTGTGCAGATGACAGGTGGGGTGGCGAAGCCCTTCCTTTTACCCTGCAGAGGTCATAAAGTGGGTCCAGGCAGGACACACAGATAGTAGCCAAGAAGAGCAGGTGATAAAGCTAGTCGCCTGACACAAACGAACGCGAATTTTGATGTGATTGTAGCGTGGCTTTCTCTGTTGCACCAGTGCAGCGACAGCTTGATGAAAAGCGGCTCGGAAGCGCGACCATCACCACCTTGCAAGATCGTAGGGAAGTAGGAAGATGCCGCGGTTCAACAAAGGTAAATCGTCCCTGATCAGCGCTTCCGCGATCCGTGCTTTTCATGCGACCCGCAGCTATTCATTTGGCCCAACGAGTTTCCCTTGAGTGGCATCTGGACAAGGACGGACTGTTTCAGATGCTTCCAGCTACGGACTTTCAGCCGCTCTTCCTGGCCAGAATCGTCGTGTGCACGATCCACAATCTCCGAGACGGCTTCGCGTGTCAAATACTGTCCGCCATGACTAACATACCACACACGACTATCGATCAATATCGCGTCGGAGAAGCTGAGAATGCCAGAATAAAATAAGGGTCGAACCGAATTCCCGGAACGAAACGCGCTGTATTTTGGTGAGTATGGTCCCACCGACTCCGAAGAAACATCTGCCGGTCCGATTCTGCCTGTCCGACGTCAAATCACGTGAATGGGGCACGCTCGACACGCTCCTTGAACTGCCTGCATATGCGGTTTCTCGCTGCTAACTTAGTTGCACGAGAAGCGTCGACTCAGCCTAAGCGATGTCTCAGCAGACTCAGCCTGAAAAATGCTTGGAGTTCATGCGGCTTCTGGCACTGACGAATTGCGTTTCGGCAATTTACTGTATCTCATCAAAGATGTGGTCGTCGGTGAATCTGTCGCCGACGTCTCTGCCGACGCCATCAACGAGGCAGCGTCGACTTTCACCGAGCTTCCATCTCTCCAGCAGGATAAGGACAATCTTTTGTCGAAGCCCCTCACTTTTTACCTGGCCGAAATCAAGACATCTCATCCGCGACATGCCTTGTCTTTGGCAAGTATTCTTTCGCAGTCCATATACAACTTTGCCTTAGTCAATACCAGAAGCTCCGAAGCTTTCGAGATCTCGACATGTGCGCTCGACAGCTCCAATCACGGGTGTGCCGGAAGAGCTCAGCCTTACGTTGAGATCGACTTGCACAAGCTTGCCAAGCAATTAAAGATAGACCGTTCGACCCTGGGAGCCGTGAACCAGTGCCACTATTATACCAACGCCCACCGGTCTTCAATGACTCTACTGTCGACAGGCATGCCACCCTCGGTGTTCCTCGCGACCATGTCGGACGTTCAGAAGAGCTGGAGCCGCCCGTGAAATCGTTTTATAACGTTTCGCCAGCTTCAATGACTAGTATACCCGACGACGACAAGCTCAACGACACCTGGCTGCCTCGATGACTCTCCCAGAACCTCCTGAATAATCCCTGAGCGGTGCTGCCGAGGCTCACAGGATCAACGTCCCGACGCGTAGTTCCGACAAGCTCGCATGAGCGGCGATCACCGTCTAGTTTATCGGCTTCTCCGGAATTAAGGCCACAGTGTCCACATCAATCAAGCAAGCGGATCCGGAGGCCAAGACGTCAAAGGAGGTCCACACAGAAACGGCGACGATTACGACCGTGACAGTCACGACGGCTGCGGCGCCGAGACGAGGGTGGCAGGGTCAAAAGGGTCGCAAACAGGGTGGTGGCGGAGCGAACCAAGGCGAGGCAGAGCCAGGCAGAGGTAAGCGAAGGAAGAGGTCGGGGCCATTGGCAGCAATGTGCAACTCAAAAACTTTACTGGCACCTCTGTGAAGCATATGGGATCGAGTTGCGTCTTCATGTTGGCATATGCAGTCATCGACGTCAGCGTCCTGCGCCCTCTGCCAGCTCGGATCATATTCCGACTTCAGCAACGCATCAGAGCAGACTGATTCATTCTGGGCCTCGCTCTCGTCTGCTATCTGTTCGCGCTCTTCTTTGGACACGATTGTCAGATTGGCGGAACCAATCAGGTCGAGCTCTCGTTTGGACAGTGCAGCCATCCCTGATTCCACGCACTGCACCGAGATCGAGCAGGCGCTGACTGTTCATCCCTCGCTGCTCAGGGGATCGGGCACCACGCTTCGAGCATCGCAGCACCAAGCTTAGCAACAATCGGTGATGCGGAGGTGAAGGTCCCGTCGGCCCGTAGCATTGTGCATAACAGAACGCCCGACGTTAAGTTGCACGAGAAGCTCGACAATCGCGTTCACGTTCAACGCCGTCATCCCCTGTCGCTAGACCAGCTGAACAAGGACCATCCAAATTTGGACCTGGATTGGTCCTTTTCGCCAGATGAGGGTGACACAAGGCGCAAGGTAACCGACAAAGCATGTAAGGTAGACCCTGTCCGTCTCACTAGCCGCTCAATACACGTGAGCCCCATTGGGCGATGGTCAACGCATGCTATCGCTCGCTGGCATGGCAGAAAGTCTGATTACATGCTCCATGCTCAAGGTTTGCAGTCGTCAGCCATGTCGACTTCTCCTCGGCGATTGCTGTTGTCATCCGCCGGTGGCAGCGTTAAGTCAGCGGAGGTAGCGGTAAGGCGAACCTGTGCGCCATCTATTCTCGTCATAGCCTCGGCCAACGCATCTTGCAAGTCTGTTTGCCTCGCATGTCTAGTCAACTTTGCGTCAAAGTCTACAGTATCGACCGAGTCCGCACAAGCAAACAACAATGCGATCTGTTCTCTGACAGTCCTCAGAAGATTCCCAATCTCAGGAAAAGTCTCCTGACCATGACCCGAGATGAAGACATGGTGACGCAAGAGATGATCTCGAGCTTCTTCGCCTGCTGACGATTCCTTTTCATGTACGATCGAATGTCGACGTTCGAAATACTCGGGTGGAGCGTAAGTACCGCGGAGGTCGACGAAGAGCTCCAGACACTCGTTGACTTGCCCCAACTCCAATCTCGGCCCCACCGGACCTTTCTTTGTCTGGGCTTGAGGATGATTGACACAGTTCTTGACCTGGATTGCGACGTACGTCAGCTTGGTCCTATCAAACTTTTCGTCGTCCTTGGGCAGTCCACCGTTGGCATCGTCGGACATGTAAACAGGAATCAAAAGGTCCCACCCTGGTTGGTTGGCGATGCCTTGAGCAGCAGCGTGGCGGAGCCACAGTTCCACCAGAACGTCAGTGTTGAGGATGCTGGCCAACGGCAACTGTTTGTCGAGCCGAAGGATGTGGGTAAAGTTCAGGCCGGCCCGACAAGCCCATTTCCATAGTCCTCGGGTTGGCGGAATCACGAGCTGTTCATGCTCCAACGTCGATGTCTGAGCGGAGGTCGATGATTTGCGGCGCACGCGCAAATCCTTTGCGGCTTGTGCCGAGCTGACGTCACCACCAATTATCCTGTCGAACCCAATCAAGTTGTTCAACCACTGCGCAACCGGTACCAGGCCACAAACCGCTGCATACACTATATCCGGCGAGGCTCCAGCCAGCGCACTGGCGTTCAACTCCTTCTCATACAAAAGTGAAGCTGTCACATCCATGGCCATCGAGCACATGACCGCCACGCCTTGCTCCCCCTTATGCCCTGCATCGAATCCGGAGGAGTTGTTGGCATGGACCAACGCCTGAATCGTGTATCCCCATCGTAGCCTCGTCACATCAACTTTTGCGCGGAAATACCAGGCAACTGCAGCGCTGAGCGGTGGTTCACTCGGCGAATTGGTAACAATAGCTTCCGAGCATGTATAAATCCGTCCGACAAATCGCAGATGTTGCGCGATTTGTTGCTGAATGGATTCGTACCAGAACTTAGGATCCATTCCTCGACCAATGTGCAAGTGAATGCGACGTGAGGCGAGCGCAAGAAGGTTCTGCTTGGTATCGTCCCCGGCTTCGTCCGAGAACTTTTGAGCATCATCCCAGCTCCAGCTCCTGGTCCGGTGCTTTGTCCAAATGAGCTTGCCAATGATCTCTTGCGGAATTATAGTACCATCACGGGACCGATAGATGTCGTCGAACCACAAAGGTCGACCCATGTTTGGCAGAAAGTGGTTGAGCTGTTGAAGGGTGTAGGGACAACCCTGAAATTTGAAGATGTCGTCGCGATGCTGTTTCTCGAGATTCACGTCGAGAGGCATCATAGAGAAGGGCTGGGCCAACTGGTGCGTCTGACCAAGATTGGTGCGGCGTGATGCTTTGCGCGCTATGCCGCCGGCGAGCGGAGCCAGGTCAGAGTTGGTATCGACAAGCAAGATCCAAGTTCGCTTGGGTGCGGCATGAAACCAGACTCGGTGTATGACAGGTAGAAGAGTGGCCATGGTGCCGCATTCGTCCAAGGCAAGAAAGTAGAATGGTTGCAGATCAGGACTAGGCCGCGCCGCCGTCTCCAATGCCTCGAGGTGAGGTTTGAAGAACTTTTGAACTACAATCGTGAGTAGTTGCTTATCGTTGCCAAGTTGCCCGCCGGCAAAGTGGTCCTCAATGTCGCTCTTTAAGTCTTCTGCAGATTTGCAAATGTGCTCAAGCATTTCTATGCGTAGATTGTCCGAGTGCAAAAGATGCGGCGGCTCCGCGTCGACGGAGGAAGGCTGACCTCCTTGTTCTCCTGGCTCTTCTCCGCTTGCTTCGTCCGGATTTCGCTGGCGCTTTTGAGCAACGGAAAGGGTGTGACCGAGCTTGGAGTGCTTGGCGATGGGATTGTTGTCACACATAGAGGATCGCTTGAAGAGTTTGTGTTGGGCAAAGTCGGAGGATGGCTTGTGAATGTACTCGGCCAGAAGAAAGACCACAGTTTCCCAGCAAAGCTTGGGCTCGCTATCACATTGCCGTGGACTGGAAAAGCAAAGAGGAGCAGCCTTCTTGAGAAATTCAAGGTAAAAGGCAAGGGTTTTACAGTAAGCGGCCAACCACGCCACCATGCCGATGTGAGCCTTGTTGAAACCGGTGGTCGTGTTGCGGGTTTCGGGCTTCTCGCATCCAGCAAACACGCCCTGCAAATGTTCAAAGTAGCCATGAACCCGAGTATCTTGCGGTGGAAACGATTCGTGGTGTTGTTGGGCGCGAGAAGAATCTCTGAGGCAAACCAGCATGCCTGGGCTGATGGTGCTGAGTTGAACGCACATTCTCGTTTTTCCGAAGCCCGATGACTGAATTATAGGGAGCACCTTGCTGTAGTACTGCTTGCTGACCCACCGCTCGGCGTTCTTTTGCGGGAACTCCATATCTTCGTCGTTGATGTCGAACGTGGTAGCAGCCGATGGCTGCATGGCTGGCGTCGGTGGTGATGACGATTGTTGTTGCTCAAGATGTACGTTCCCGGGCGTGCCTCCTCCTTGGTCGAAAATCTGATTGTGTACGACTATATGCGCGGCAAGGAGCAAGAGACTGCTGCCCTGGAAGCGGTCGCTGAAGTTGGCGAGGGCGTTGGAAGTAGTGATATCATAGGACTGGCGTCTTGGTTCTTCTTGCTGATGGGCGCATTGAAGCAGTAACCAGAGGCACTGGACAAGACGTTGCTCTTTTGGAAGTTGTTGGACCGATGAAGGGGACTTGCTGAGTTGTTGGTCGAGACGTTGCAGGATTACGTCGGAGCTAAGCAAGGGCCGTATAGCTGGACCAGTGGAGCCAGAACGGCTAAACACTTTTCGGACAAGGCTAGGCTCAAGCGAAGCAAGATTAGACCTGAGCTCCTTGATCAAGACCTCATTGTAGAATGTGCCGGTAACGAAGAAATGCAAGCTCGATTGGCGATCCGCTCCTTGCTCGGAAGTATCGCAGGCCGTTTCGAGCATGAGCCGCAACGTCTGACGAGCCAGGCTTTTTTCACCATCATTGATGCAGGAGAGAATTTGCTGCAAACGGCGGTGTCGCTGCTCCTCTGCTTGTTTCCTTTGCTGACTTTGTGGAGGCGGCAGTTTTTTCGAGGGAGAACTTTGCGCTATGTGCTCAGGCTCACGTGTCGCAGACGAAGACAACGATCTGGCCCTAGGTGTGCTCGATCCCATACGATCATTGTCCTTCGGTCCCGGTGCGTCCGAAGGCTGATCTGATGACATGCTAGGCTGATCGATCAAGGCACGAGGGACTGAGTAGGCTTGGTAAGACCCCGAAGGCAGTGGTTACGAGCAAAGAGAAGGTCAGCAACCCACCACGCTCGGGCCAGTCGTTATTCGCAAATTTCTCAAAAGTTGAAAGATGCTCAGCCCTAGAAGAACAGCCAAAAAGGAGTTGAGCAGTCCAAGATTCGAACCTACGCCACGGCGCGAACAGCAGGAAATCTTGGATGCAGTCCCTTCACCAAAAGACGGTTCATCATCGGGAAGTGCGTGCTCAAGCACGTGACAGCCTCTCTAGAATTGATTGCTGTTCGTGGGACGTCCGAATTGGGTATCAAGCAGAAAGCTCAGGATCACAGTAAAAGATTGATTGTACGGCGTCCGGAGCAAGCATCAGCACCGAAAGCGGAGACAGAGACCACACAAATCAGCGCATCGGGTTGGTTTTAGATCGAATGACACGCTTGTCTCCTCCGTAAAGCCTTTCAGTCTAAAGCACACAAAAAGCGCGCTGTTCGCAGGCGCTTGGATACTCGCTCGTTGGGGGCTTCGATGCACTTTGAAATTCGAATTTCGACATGTCTGTGAGCTAATTTCTCGAAAATTGCAGAATGTGAGTTCGATCGTATCACACTCGGTTTTTGTCTTTGAAGTCGATCTGGTGACAACATCGATCCGAATTTGCCCTCTTCAGGTCAGTAGCGACTTGGCATTCGATTAGACGGGCTTCCCGGTAGGATTTGTTCACAGGAGCGCGATGGTACTTCTTTCCCATATCACCCTTTCATATGATTACGTCATGTTCTTTAAATTCCTGAGATATGGGAAGTGCAGAAGAAAGACCTTGGAAGTGACGTAACATGCAACGCTGGTGCGGGACCCACTGCTCGAGGCGTTACACCTTGGCCGACATATTTCGTCAGTTCGAACTTGCATGAGCTGCAAAAGTGGGTAGCGCGCCACATCTTCTCGCTGAGGTCGACCAAAAGAAGGGGGGGACGATACGCACGCCTTGTGTTGGCGTAGCATGAGGAAGTTCTTGCCGAACGGAAGTGGATACGGTTCTCGACGAAAGATGGCGGATCGGCGAGGCGCCTAATGACAATGATGAATGGACCCGGTTAGCCCGGCTGGCTGCGGGAGCGGACCTGGCTTTCGCTTGGAGTCCGTTGACTAATAAGGGCTTGACGATAGGCAACGAATGTCCGACCGAGGTCAAAGACTTTGGTCGCAACTTCGCTCGTGCAGGTCCAAAAGAGATGCATTGCTTGTGTGAACGTCTGATCCTGCGGCATGCGCTCGCGATCTAACGCTCGCACAGCTCCAAGACCAAGACCGTGAGCCGTAGCCAGATGGGCTCGCTCCACAGCGGCAGATTGACGCTGCCACGAGGGCTTGTCGCCTTCGTATCGATGATCAGGGGCCCTGATCAATCTTCGTTCGCACTTGGCGCGACTTCCTGCATAGCAGTGGCAGCATGCTTTCGGTACGCGGCCGCGGACGGCCAATGGGTCCGGAAAGACCGAGGGAAAGCACCTAAAGGGGGGTAAGAGGTCAGTGATGTTGAATTATCGGAACTACAGAGGGAGAGGGGTGTGAAATAAAGGGCAGGGTGGTGTATGGGAAGGGCGGGTGAGAGGGATGGGGTTGCATGTCATCCCACAGCCAAAGCGGTACTCACGGTACTTCCAAAGAGGCGCAATAAGCGCATGAGAGTTCGGGCCACGGAGAACAGCCCTCGGATAAACGTCGCATGAGCAGAGCTCGGAGACGCTGGTCAGCGACACTGTCTGGCTCCACTACCCAGGAAGATGGGTATGAGCGCTGGATAACGAGCTGTATGAGCGTCAGAGCTGCCAGCTGCTCCGACCAAGCCAGGATCTCGGCAGCTTTTGGCATATGTGGAGGCGGCTCCATGCTCTCTACTTCTGGGGTGTTTCCTCTCGCGACAGTAGTCAAAGGCAGCGCACTGGCTCCTCCTGGAGAATCTATGCTGCGGCCAGCGAGCGGAACTTGGGCTGGGGCAATGGATGATACGTCAAAAGTAGAAGGCCTGCTGAGCCTTCTCTTTCTCTTGCCGCGCCTGGGTACGGAAGGCCCTGCATCTCTTGAAGCAGCTCCCGGAAAGGCTGCGGCTGCAGCAAGGGCCATCGATCCGGAGGGTGCACGAGCACGAAGACCTGTGCCTGTGTGGGCAGACTCCTCTCGGCCCAGGGGTGGCACTTCCGTGCATTCCAACATGGAAGAATCATCTGTCGATCGAGGGTAAGATACAGCACTATCTTGAACCTGCAGCGTTGGGAGAATCCCGTCGTCCAAAAGATTGGTGTTGCTTTCCGTACGCGCTGCGGATGCAGTCCCAGAAAGGCACAACAAAGCCAAAGC
>Ga0153959_1000417_pt1 | contig 19504 bp, 13 predicted proteins | sample TSFL043MetaG_FD_104685 | JGI IMG/M metagenome (GOLD analysis project Ga0153959, IMG submission 104685) | Attine ant fungus gardens microbial communities from Florida, USA - TSFL043 MetaG | ecosystem: Host-associated > Fungi > Mycelium > Unclassified | place: USA: Florida, Wekiwa Springs...
GGCTAAATGGTTAAAATAATTTTTTATCTCTACCATTAGCAATAAATCCTTAGAAGATTGAGATATATCGAATCTTAATTTATACTTATTATTTCTTATTAAAGTAAAAGATCCATCACCTTCAACAAATCCAAGTAATCAGTAATTTGTTATTCGTATTTTATGATATTCAGGCAATTTAAAATCAAATCTTTTACTATTCATATTACTTTTTATAAGTTCAATTTGTTTATTTAAATCATCTGTAGAATAATTTCCTGTATTCGTATAAAGCTCAAATGCTTTTTTAAAGGATAAGAAATTAAAATATTTCGTAGAGTTTAAAGAATTTTTATTCAAAATATCTATAATTATTTTAACTTCTTCTTTAGCAGTTACTACAAAAGTAGCCTCATTCTTAGAAGTATAAACTTTACCTATTCCCAAACTTTCTTGTATTGATTCTAATACATTATAGTCATCGATATGCAATTTTATTTGGAAAAAGAATCTAAAATTTTTATCACTATTTCTCCCTATAAAAAAACAACCTTCTGCGTCAGTAAATCCACGTAATCATTCTAGAAAATGCGATTCATATTTTTGTTTCGCGAAGCGATCGAAGCTGGACGAATTAAAATACTATATTGTCTAAACGATGTTAATGATCTAGGGGGAAAAATTTTATTCAAAGTGTTATTTATTTTATAATTAAAATCAGTTCTATAAAGAAGTGTTTCTAGCGAAGCCACCCAAGATGCTTTTGGCGAAGCTAGTCATTTGCGAAGCAAGCGAGACGAGCAAAGACAAAAGAAAGATATTAAATATAAATTTTGCAAATATATTGTTAATATATTAAGAGTATAGAAAGAACATGAAATATACAAATTAATTATTAAGCTATTTATTCTTCTACTAGGTCATAGTTTTTTAAAATTAAGATTATTAATAAAACCATAAACCATTGACCATCTGCGACTTTTTTTCCATCGCCATAGGTAATCAGACGTGAAGCCCTACTTGAGAGTGAACTAGAGTAAATTGACTTAAAAAAAATTTTGTTAAGTTGGCTTTTTTTTTTGTTTTTTTTTTATTACTTATAAAACCCGCAGTATGTAATAAGGCCCTAGTGTATCAAAGGTACCTTTTATAACGACTAAAGAAACTGCACGAGTATTAACATAATATTCCTGTATAGGGGATCAGTTACCTGTAAACCCTGTTGATAGGGCAATACCACTTGATCTAGCGGTTGATATAAATAAAGGTCATCAAACTCAAGGTATTATAAAATTTAGAGCATAATCCCCATCAGGTAATCTATATTCCTCTAATAAGAGTGAGTCAATTTCCTCACGTGATATTTCAATACCAGTGTAAAGAGCTGTAAGACATCCTCCCTGACTATTAATTAACTCCATAATTCTAAATCTTCCATCATAAAATATATATTCTAAAATAGACCTTACTTGATTCAAATTAGGATCAGTCGAATCTACAAGACCTATTACAAAAATTGGACTACCGTTATCTGAATATCTATTAGTAACTATCAAAACAGGTATTAAATTAATTACCCTACGTAGATTCCGTAGTAATCTAAGAATCAAATAACCCCCTAATCCTGATATAATTCATAGTAAATATCCATATAGATCTTCCGAAATAAAACCTGCTTTTATAAGCTTTATAAGCTCTTCTATCAACTTTTCTATCTCCTCCTCTGATAGAGATTCAGGTGAAAAAGAAATAACTAAGATAGCTAGAGCATATAGTATTATGTGAACTAAAGTAAATTAAAAAAAAACGGTATATTTAAAAAAGTAAAAAAAACCAAAAATTTACCCCTTTCCCGAACCGTACGTGATAGTTTCCCATCATACGGCTCTCCGATCTCAACGTGCTATCGGCATTTTACATTGCTTTTATTTATGTCCTTTGTGATGTTCCAGATGACATTCCCTGCATAGTGGGATTTGTTTCCTGTTTATATTAACCATAAGGGCGTCGGATCTTATTTAACTTAGGATTCAGATCCTTCATCATTCTAATATGATCCATTTCAACTCTATATTCAGATTCACATACAGCACATTTAAGGTTTTGTAATGAAGCTTTCGACAGGGTTTCTGCATATAAAGTAGGTATGATTTCTCTGTTCTTAATCTTAAAATCTCAGCCGTCCAACCCATACACAGCTTGCACGAATCCTATTCTGTCCTCCCCTTTTAGATCACTTCCATACTTAATAAATACCTTCTTTTGGGTTTCTAACTTGAATTTAGAAGCCAATAGTTTAGCACATGAGGTTTTTAGTACGAAGTGTAGCCAAGAGGAGACTCTATTCAAATTTTCGGCAAAACTATAATAATTAATATATCCTCTGTAAACGGAGTTGTATAGTGTTACTATAGTGTCTTTGTCATTGTGTAGCCATAGAAATCTTGGCACTGGTATATTATTCTTTAAGAAACCTATATTGGTTAGTTTTTTTACTATCCTTTGTTTAGGCGATTCCAGTCTGACTTCTCTTCCATTTCGTTTTATATATCCAAATTGACTTGATGAGAATGACTGATGTCTTAATCGAAAAATTTCAGTTCCAAGAAACAGAGCTTTATCCTCATTAGCATTCGTCAGTAAAGTTTTGCTCTCACTTAGATTTAAATTCAGGTCTTCTTTTAAGAAGTTCCTAATTTTTTCTAAAATGTGCTTACAATCTTCCTTGGATCCTCTGACTCCTAGGATTCAATCATCAGCGTATCTTACGTAAGTAATCTTATTGAAGCTAGGATCTATTGCCTTATAATAAGGCGTCAAGAGGAGTATTTTGTGGATACGGGCTGCTTGAGCTTTAGGATTAGACTCTTTATTTTTTTAGGTATCTCAATCTATTGTATGTCGGATTAATTTTAGGTTTTTCACTAGTGTCAAATTCCGATTTCAATTTATCAATAAATTTGTCCAGTTCATTTAAGTATATATTACTTAGGATTGGACTAACTATTGACCCTTGAGGTGTACCAGTAATTGAGTGTTTGAAGATCCTAAATTCCATATAACCGGCTTTTAGAGCCTTATGTATTAGATTTGTGAATCTTCTATCTTTAATTTTCTTCCCTATAATCTCCATTAGAATCTTTTGGTCGAAAGAATCAAAACATTTGGATATGTCTCCTTCAATATATCAAATTGCGACTCCAAATCTTTCCTTTACTCTTCTAAGCGCTGTATGGCAGCTTCTGTGAGGTCTAAACCCATGACTATTATCTGAGAACATGGGTTCGAAAACGGCTTCTAAGATCATTCTCATGACTTCCTGGACAATTTTGTCTCTCGGAGGAGCAATCGTTAATGGTCTTGTTCCCCCGCTAGCTTTCGGTATCTCTACTCTTCTACCGGGAGAGAACTTAAAACTATCGTCTTTCAGTTTGGAAATTATTTCTTTCATGACCTCCATGGACATGCCGTCCAAGGTTGTTGGTGTAATACCCGGAGTCATATTACCCGGGTTGCTTTTCAGTTTCTCATAAGCCATCTCGTATAGATGGGGATCGTACATCAGTCTATAAATCTTTTCCATACCTACCGGTTTATCAGGATTTTTCTTACAATGTTCCGCTAGTTTTAGAAGTTTCTCACTAGTGTTAGATTTTATCTGTACTGGACTCCCAGCATTAGAGGATAACATTCTAAAGTTGAAATCTGGAATCCTTCCCTTTGTTCCAACTTTCATTGGACAGTATATACTTGAGTAAACAGGTACTACGATTCCTCCGTTACCTTGGTCATTTCTGACTTTAGGCAATCTTGTAGTTCCCATATTCTGAATTCGGATTCCGTTAGATTGTCTACTCTTTACCTTAAAACTGTTTATGCAGTTCGTTTGCAGACAGACCGTACCCACTTCCAAAAGTTCAAGAAGTGGAATTGCTGCACCCAACCTTTCCCAGATGTGTTGGAGTCCATGGCTTGAAACAACTGGTAAATAGACTTCAAGTAGTATAACTTTAATCATAGGAATCTTGACTAAGAGAGTTACTCGATCTTTCTGGTTAGATCTAACCTCTCTATTCATCGGAGATGCTCTGTTCAGTATTGGGTTTTCCCCTTTACCTAACTCCGTTGTCAGGGATACATTCGGTCAGTATCCAGAGGATTTTCCTCCATTTCAAAATCTTTCTTTTTTTGTTTTCTTTTTAGTTTTTGCTTTCTTTTTTTTTTTGGTTTTCTTTTTAGTTTTTTGCTAATAAGAAAACTAAAAACAAAAAAAAAAGAAAACTAAAAATTACAAAAAAAAATTGTAAGGGCACAACAACGCACACTTTTAGCCATAGCACCTATTAATAAACATATACCTATAATAGTGATCACATTTTTATTAATATAGGGAGCTAATGAAAAAACTGTAGTATATTCTAAACTACCTATAGTTCATAAAATAGAAAACATTCCTATAGTTAAAAAACAATCACCTACTCTATTAGTTAAAAAGGCTGAAAGAGAACTTTGATTTGCCGCTATTCTAGTAAATCAGAAACTCACTAGTAAATATGAACAAACTCCTACCAAATCTTTAAAGTATATATATTAAGAGTTAATATATACTTACTGTACTTTACAGCCTAATAGGGCTTACATAAAGCCTTGATATATTTAAGATAATTTAAATATAAAGATTCCGACTGTACATTAAGCATCGTTTCAGACACCCACCTTTGAACCAGTCTGTCACGATTAACAAAATAATCGACGATCTATAAATAAACTCTATTTATTTAATCGTTTACAAAGGTATCGCTAGTAATAATCAAAATATAATATTTAAATTATACAATATTTATGATATATTTTCTATTATATTATTATTTAGTATATTTCTATTACTAACTATAACTAAACTTATACTTTATACAACATAGATTTATGCTCCATACGTAATCTAATATTTAGGTTACGCCTTGTAATCCTTTTTGTAATCCTTCACCCACTCCTGAAAAATTTTTGGGTTTAGACAGCTACTACCTTAATTGAAAAAAAAAAAAAATGAAAACGCGCAAGAATACTACGTAGGGGCCCTCATGACGAATCGGGCTATAGATTTATTTAGTAGTATCAAACCTGATCCCCTGCTATGAAGTTTTCTTCCTACGTAGCCAGATAAAACTAAAGATCGTAAAAAAAGGTATGTTAACCTTACCTTATATACTACATTCTTATAATTTTTACTAATTTATCTTTAAACCTAAAAGGTTTATCTTTTCGTAGTCTATATTGTAACCCTGAAGTGGATATATTTAAATATTTAGCACAATCTGCCAGGGATTTAAAGGTATTAAGAATATTAGTAGAAGAAAATTCGTGAGCCGAAGGGGGTAAAAAAAAAAATAAAAAACTAAAATCTTTAATAATATAAAAAAAAAGACTTTCTCTTTTATGATTTTATTTTTTATTTTTTTTTAAAACCGCCTTCGGCAGCCTCGCCTCTGATGAAACCTCTATTAAGTGAACAAATACGGCTTTATTGCTTCAAAGTCTTTTTCTAATCTCTATCCCATAGGGATTAGAGGGATACGAAGACTCATCTAAAGTTGATTCAGTTTCGAGGGTATTTTCTGACCCTGCCATTGATAAATTACATACTAAAGTCTCTTTTTCTAACAATTTATCTACCTCAGACACTAACCAAGTTCTATCTACAGACTCCAAGTTAGCCGAGGATAGTCTATTGTTATTCATTTGACTTGCAATAAGTTTAATTATTTCTAATCCATTACCGTGATCTAAACCTAAATTTTTAATTTTGAAAACAGTTTTTCAATCTATATAATCCATTTCCTTCTTAGTATGTCAAGTTAAAGAATCAAACAAAGGAATTAACACAATTTTTATAAAACCTCACCTGCTTATAGTTAAAGAATTCACCTCTACTTCCTTTTGTTTACTTGTGCTCAAACTAGCTACATAAACTTGATATTTTTCGAACGGTTCTGATTTATTTAGATTTGAAGCTGTACTACAATAAGAAGAGCTATCCTTCAAAGCTTGCGTACCTTTCTCAGGCGTTAAGGTACTATTTGATGCAATAAGAGGTGTATTACTAATTAACAGCTCATTAAAGAAGTTTTGTATTGCTTGCATTACAGCTAAATTACCTTTTTGTTTAATAGAAAAACTTAAACCACCGGAACTACTCACAAAGAATGACCCATCACCTTCAACAAACCCAAGTAATCAGTAAGGAGTTATTCTGATTTCATGGTCTTTGAGCATTTCGTAATTACTTCTTTTACTATTCATACTATTTTTTATAGTATCTATTCTAAGGGATTTTAGATCCTTATCAGTAGAGGAAATATTTCAATAAAGCTCAAATGCCTCCTTAAAGGCTAGAAAATTAAAATGTTTCGTAGTATTTAAGCTACATAGAGAGGAAAAAATATATATAATTAGACTAATCTCTTTTTTCGCTGATACAGTTAAAGTAGCTTGGTAATCCCTAGTACTTACTTTACCTATCTTAAGAGTGTTTTGGATAAAATCTAACACTCCTTTATCATCTATATGGAGAACAATCTTAAATCTAAATTTGTATGTAGAGCCTTGATCTCTATTTAGGTAGAAACAACCCTCAGCATCGACAAATCCTCTAAATCACTCAATAAAGTCTTGAGAAAGTACAAGTTTTTCTAAGGCAGGCGAGAAAAGAGTATCAGTTATATTATTGGATATATCTAATACATTCCTACTATCTACTACTCTTTCTATTTTTAAATCATAATGAGTTTTAAAAGGTACAAGTGTACCTCTTTCTTTTTGTAAATTTTCATTATAATATATTGATTTCAAATCTGTACTTAAAGCTTTGGCTGCATTACGTAACGAATTATATAAGGTAGTTTCATTTGTTCTTAAATCTGTAACTTTTACCTTTATACCTTTTGCTTCATTTAATTTTAACATACGCTCTCTGGCATCTAATTTAAACTTTTCACTCTTATTAAAGGACGCTTCAGAGGTAAAATGTACTTCCTCTTTATTCACAATGGATCCGTCATTTACATAAACTACGGCAGGTTTTAGGTTGTTGCTATCTCCTTCGTTTTGTATGCAACGACTTGTTGAAAAATAAGCCTTATTCCTTAATATATAATTAACATTTTTCCTCCGCAGGCTCTTAATTCCCTCCGCAAGGGAGCGTACACAAAAACTATAAAATTTAAGTGGCTCATTCCCAGTAAGACTTAAGCCCCACAGGATGAAATAAAATCTTCTATCTCTTATTCATCTATATAATACCTTTAAACCCTTTATATTTTTAAAAATTCAAGAGGTGACCAAAAAAGCTAAAGCTGCCTTTCATATTATCTCCGCGATTATTGCATAAAAACCAGAAATAGATTGCGCTATGCAAACACCAACTTCTCTACCAAAGAAGCTGGAAACCATAAACCATGAAAAAACGAAAGTTATCAAAAAAAAAAAGACCCCCACATAATGGATTGAGGGTAGGACCTATTAAGTCTACACTATTATAACTTACCAATTTCAATGATGATATAGCAGGTAATATAATATTTTTTCTATTTAAAACAAACCCTAAGATTCCTATCAAAAAAAGTATTAGTGTAATATTCATTGTATATTTATAAGTTAAATTATTGTAATAATATACGTTAATTTATTAACGCAGGGGTCAGAACCCGATGATGAAAATCGCATTAAATCTAAATTTAATGTTTTCCATCATCACTAATAATTTTTTGTACCCTCACTAATAATTTTTTTATTCTATCACTGGCCTCTGTATCTCGAATAGATTAGGGGGGCCTGCTTTAATCTCTGCGAAGCAGAGCTACGCAGCAAGCGCGTCCAACGCTTCGCGGTGCAGAGCAAAGTTGCCCTTTCTTGCTTTCTTTTTTTGTTTTTAGTTTTCTTATTAGCAAAAAACTAAAAAGAAAACAAAAAAAAAAAGGACGTTATTAAAAGTAAATAAGAGATACCCGTTATTCAAGACAGAGAAACGTAAGATGTCTAAAAATTATATATATCCCTGCGCCTCCCTATGAAGCACGCTAACCCTCTAGCTGTCAATAATTCTTATAAATTATGCCTTCGGAGGAATTCTTTTTATATTATCTTTATAAAATAATTCGTAATAATAATTTAAACAAGGCATAGCTAAAGTTCTAAAATACAAGGATTGAGTCGTAATACCTCTCTTTTTATTATTTCTTGTTAATAAAGTAGGTTCCATTGCAGTCAAAGGTTCTAATAATTCATGTAAACTTTTTAAATATTCACTTTTTTCAGGGTAAGATTGCTCTATTCTAATTCGGGCATTATGAGTAGATTTAGATCTTTCTATAAAACCGTCACCTAATATTGGGATAAAGAAACTAAATTAAAAAACTTAAGAAGATATTATTTTTTTTTTGCCCGCCTAACCACCCGTATTAAATACACTTAAAATTTGAATCTATTTATTAGATTCATTTAAAATAATACCTGTTAATCTTCAGATATTCTACCTTTATTCATACCACTTTTAAGTCTTTTAATTTTTTCTAACCCTTCAACAGTTAAATGCTCTTTATTTTTAATAATAAAAGATGCAGCACAAAAATCCTAAAAATCTAATAATTTATTTCCAAATATCGGATATTTTTGTACAAAAGGAATAATTTTTTCATTTATATCCGTAAAACTAGAAACTACATATTCTACATGATTATAAGATAAAGGATGAACAACTCGTCCGCAACCTAAATAATCAACTAAACTTTCCATTAAAAGATTATCTCTTAGGTGTTGGCCTATAAGAAATTTCAATCTAATTGAATTACCTATTTTACTAGTTTTAGATTTATATATATCTATAAAAAAACAACCTTCTCCGTTAATAAATCCTGCCAATCAATTAGAATCCTGGATTTTTTCCTGATTAATTAAAGGTCTGGGTTCAGGATTAACATCTGGAAAAGCAACTTTTAATTCATCAGATAAACCTAAATTCATTGATGCTTTAATTGCTATAATACTTAGTAAACCTTCTTGAGTTAAATGCTCTTTTTTGTGCGTGCCTATTAAAGCTACAACTTTTTTGAATAAATCGTAATCTGCTTTTTTCTGAGTTATTAAAGGATATTTTGTAAAATGTGGAATAATTATCTCATTAAAATCTTTAAGAGATGATATTCTATACATCCATCCATTACTAGAACCCATTTTAGTAATTGAACCTACACCTTTTAAAGTTTTTTGTATTAATTGTAATATAACTAAATCTTTTTTATCTAGCCCTATTTGAAATATGGGCTCAACAACTTAACCTATTTTTCTTTCTTTACTTTTAGAAATTCTTATTCTAAAGCTTCCCTCAGCGTCAGTAAATCCTGTGACAAAATACTCGTTTAAGTTATCTAATGGATATTTATTACTCAATGAAATCCCTAAAGTACTATATGATTTTGGGGATATTATACCTATTAATGCTTCTTTTTGAATATCAGTCAACATATATTCTTTTTTATATGCAGCGGAGTACTTTATATTTTTTACATTAGTAGAATAATTTCTCTGTCCTAGCAATCTATTCTGTATTAAAGGGTGAGTATTTTTGCTTAAAGGCAATCCTAAATTACTTCACATAGTTAATTTATTAGGTGAATCGTTTAATTTATACTGTAAAGAAGAAGGAATATAAGGCTTTACTATATCTCTAAAATTACTTAATTTGTTTTTTTCAATATAAAAACAAACTTTACCTTTACTTTCTAATGTATAATATGTATTTATATCATATTTATCTTTTAATACTTGAGATATACAATTTAAATTTTCATTATCTAAATGAAAACTTTGGCGGCAAGATAAATATAACTTATCTGTATTATCTAAATATCAGGTAGTAAGAGATAAAGGTGTTAAATAATCATTTAAATTTGAAGGTATAGTCTTTATATTACCTTTATAGAATATTTTATATAATATGTCAAATTGAGTTAAATAATAACTTTCTATTCTTCAATAATATAATAACTTATTATTTTTAGAAATTACTTTATTTAAACGGGGTTTTTTTGCTTTACAATACCCTGTTTTACTTAAATAAAAATAAAAATTCATTAAATATTCAATATTTTCACTACATTTTATAAAGATAATTCTGACCCCTTTTTCATTCTTTTCTAAATAAGAATTACCTAATAATGACCCTATTATTAAAGAAGTATCATTTACATTATTATTTTCTGCTGCAAATCCTATACACAATCTATTTCTAATTTGGTTAAGTATTGTAAATTTAGATAAGTTTAGTCATTTAGGGCTATTAGGATAACCCTCTCATCCCACGAACATTAGTAAGTAATTATTCGCGGTTACTAAAATAATCATCATAAAAGTGAATAAACTTAAATAACAAAAAAACCTTTGTATGTGCTTTCTCGTAAAAATTTATCTTACAATTGGTTTAGTACGAAGTACTCCTTTACTTTACGAAGTATAGTACTGGACTCCTGCCTTCACAAAGTTATGGATGGCAGGAAGGAGGACACAAGCTCATCCTTGGATGCTTACGTCTTATTAACAAAGGTTATTTATCGGAAATTTTTCTACCCCTATTCATACCAGATTTGATCTCACTAATTGAAGTTATTCCTTCAACTGTTAGATGAGCACGTTTAACCATTAAACTATGAATTTTACATCAATCCAAATAATCATATAATTTTACACCAATTATGGGGTTTAGGTGAAAAAAAGGAACTATTATATTACTAATATCCGCAAAATCAACTATGGATAAACTAACCGCAGACTTCCCACTATATTTGTAAATCTTTCCTGCTTGAAAATATTCTATTATTTTTTCCATTAATTTAATATCTCTACTATGTTGAGATATTCTAAATCTTAATTGTACTCTGCGGGACAGTCCTCTAGCCGTCTTTGGCATACGAACATCAAAATTTCCTTCAGCACTAACAAACCCTGAAATTCAATAAGGATCTAAATTTACATTATCAGAATTAATTGTAGGTCTTTCAACTGGAGTATGTTGAGGAAATTCTAATTTTAACGTCTCAGATAAACCTAAATTCATAGAGGCTTTGATATTTACCATTTGAATTAAACCTTCTAAGGTAAGGTGAGCTTTATTATTAACAAGTCGTACTGCTTTTTTAAATAATAATAGATCGGCGGCCTTTTGAGTTAACAAAGGATATTTTTCGAAATGAGAAATAAGTTTATTTAAATCTCCAATGGAATCTATTGAATAATTAACTACTTCTCCGTTTTTAACTAGATGAATAGAACCAATACCACCTAAATATTCTTGTAGTCGATATAGTACGTTAAGATCTTTTGAATGTAGACCTATTTGAAACTTCAATTCCGTACGTCAACCCAATTTACGTGTTTTATTTTTAACTATTAATATACTAAAAGAACCCTCACCATCTATCAAACCAGATCAAACTCCAGGATGAATAAACTCCTCCTTAAGAGTAGAAAAATTTTTTAAACCGAATTGCTTAGATGGGATTTTTACAAAGGAGTTTAAACCTTTATGTGCCTCCTTCGAAAAAGGAAGGAGAGCAAGACCGAAACCGAGTGTTATCCCTCTATTTCTTTCGAAACCTTTTAGAATACATCTTAAATCTATTAAAGGTTCATATTTAACAGATCAACTGCCGTCTACTCGTTGCTCTTTTACAGTATAGTAACTATCCACTACTACTGATTTAGATCCGCGATTGTCCATTTTGTTTTCACAAATCTCCGGACTTGTTACCATACCTGAAGAATTAGTTCAGCCACTTATAGCCTTTCGACTAGAGCTTGGTACCAGAAGCTTTAGGACTTCTCCGGAGTTTGACAGTTTATCCCCACAATTACGTTTTCCCCTGACGTAACCAAGAGGATCATTGCTCATGTATGATATAGAATATATATGAACTAAAGAACTTATTATTAAAACTGGTAAAAGCATAGATCAATTCTAGTTAACATATATTAAAGTCACACGTATGCTAAATACTCGTGTATTGACTTTAACAGTAAATTAATACTCAGGAGTTTATTACCTTTATGGTAAGACTATCCACTGTGCGTAGTGTTTATTATGATAAATTCATCCTCCCTATGATATCGCACTCATTCTAGAATCCGACTGAACATTTGGACAGACATTTCAGCCTTACCCCGGCGAACCAGTCTGTAGCGACAATTATAACTGCCGACGGTCTTAGGGAGTATGCCCCTTAACCGTTTTCACCTTTTTATGTAAGTATAGAATTGTTTGATTATAATCTTGCTCAATTCTTAATTTTATATATTTAGTATTAGTATAAAAATAATAAATATATCCCTTCTTTATACTAGCTCTCTCCTGCCGTTTTCATTTTTTTTTATTTATAAAAAAATTAAGGATGGCGAACTGATCTTAAAATAGACCATAGCCCTAAGTATTAAGTGCCAGGAAGGTTGTTTATTAATAAATTTAATTAATATTTATAAATATGTTTATTTGTAAATTATATATTATATGTATAATCCCTGCTTTGCTTTACGAAGTATCCCATACTTCTTTGCAATTTTTTTATATATAAAAAAGCAAAGCTAGAATAAGGAGTACTTCGTACTTCGTAGTAAAATTCCTTTATGTCTGATTTATAAAAAATACACGAACTCTTCTTACTTTATATATTTTAATTTTTATAAATGCTTTTTCTAAATTTAAAAATTCAATATCTAAATGTTTACTTAAAGTATCGGGGTATATGTTTACAATTGAAGCAGCTTCGCTTAAAGATTTAGCCAAGTAATACTCTCCATTTTCCCCTATAATTTCATACACACAACTGTTTAGTTTAGGTAATATCTTTTTGGTAACGCTGTCTACTACTCTACCGTCAAAAAGTTGTTCAATTGTAGGTGAAGCGTTTAAAAGTAAATCCATTTCTTCATTATCTAAAAATTGAACTATTTCTTTATTAGTTGATAATCTAAAATTATTCATAGTATTTGCTAATTTTAAAATTAAAGATCTTATATCCTCTTTTCTATGAGCACCCTTATAAATAATTTTACATATAGTTTTAAAATCTTTAAAATCTTTACCTTTCTTAGTTAAAAAGTCTGTTTCTTTAAATAAAGGTACAAAATAATTATTTAAAACATTAATATTACTAATAGTAATAGATACACTACTCTTACTATTATTTCTAGCCTTATTCGTTGTTACAACAATAATAGAAGAATTCTTCAATTTAAATAATGAATATTTATCAAACCCTAAAGAATTTTCTATAAATTCTTTTATTTGCACTAAAACAGGAATTTGTACGCCTGTAACTTCAATAGCAAAAATAGGAGTTAAATTATCCCTTCTAATAAAAAAAGATCCGTCACCTTCAATAAAACCTAACAATCAATTTTTCGTAATAACAACTGGAGAATTTAAAGGTCTTTCGTAATTAATACGGTTAGTATTCATTCTATTTTTTAAATCTCAAATTTTTTCTTTAACAGAAGATAAGAGACCGGAGGGGGCCTCGGCTCCCTTCGGTCCCCTTCGGCCTAGATTTGAATTTTTTTCCCGGTTTCAATAGGTATAGAAAGCTTCTTTAAAATCTAAAAAATCTAAATGTTTTGTAGTATTTAAATTATACTTGTCAAAAATAGAAATTAAAAAAGCAATTCCTTCTTTATCTGTAACATTAAATACATATTCCTTTTTATAACTACGAACACCTCCTATTCCCAATTTATCATTAATATATTTTAAAACTGCTTCATCATCTTGATGTAACGTAATTTTAAACATAAATGAAAATCTAGAAACCTCCAATTTAGTATTTTTTAAAGAATTAATAATAAAATTCCCTTCTGCATCTGTAAATCCTACAAATCACTGTAAGAAAGTGGAATCGATAGGTAATCCTTTAGGGTTAATTATTTTTGACTGAGAGGTTAAGCTAATATCTTTTAAAACTGAATATTTCATTTTTTGTAGCGAAGCTACTGCGCAAGCTACAGCGACTAAACCAATATTTAGTATATTGCTAAATTTAGCGTCTACACGCTTGCGCCAGCCTAGGGAATGTAATTTATAAGGATTAGCTAAACTAGCTTCTTTAAAAAAACGCTTAAAAATACCATTAACAAATAAATATATAAACATATATTTATATAATTTAAAAATAAATAACTTACACAGTTGGACTAAAACCAACACAGCATTTATCTCTAAAAATTTTTTTTCTTTTTGTGGTGCGCAAGCGAGCGCAAGCGAGCCGTTTTCTTTTTTTTTTAATTTTTTTTTTATTTTTAGTTTTCTTTTGATTTTTTTTTTTGTTTTTATTTTTCTTATTAGCAAAAAACTAAAAAGAAAACCAAAAAAAAGAAAGCAAAAACTAAAAAGAAAACAAAAAAATGCCCTAAAGGGCCGAGGTACGTCTAAAAAAAAAATAAAAAAAGAAAGCAAGAGACCCATAAATAATACTGTTAAACTATCAAATTCAAACCCTCACATAATATTGAATCATTCCGAATCGATTCACCTAAATAATTCAATTGCAACAGGTATATTGTTAAAACCTACTTCAAAGAAAGCTATAATCGCGAAAATTGTCGTCATAATTACACTTAAACATGTAATAAGCTGTGCACCTTTTACACCAACTTTTCTACCAAAAAAGCCGGAAACTATAGACCCTAATAAAGGTAAAATTATTATACTTAAATACATTATTTATATTCTATCGCAATACTTCCTCTTCGTTTTATCTCTATACTCATATATAGAGACTGACTATATCTTAAGCATCAAGTTTAAATATAACTTGGCACCAACTCACGTTTAGCCGATGAACTGCACACCATTATTCCTGCGTAGCTAGAATACTTGGTGCTTGGCTGCGAATTTTCTACATATGCAAACCGTTTTTACCTTACAACGAGTCATTACCTGTTCCATTAAGTATATTACTATATTAACTTGGTAGGTTTGTTTTTAAGAGTTTCCCGCAATTTGAGAGTTTCGCCCCTCTTGATGTTCAAGACGACTAGACTAAGGTTCACTTAGCCTTTTACGATCAAGAGTATCACCTCCCTTTTAAACAAGACAAATTTAATCTTTCTTATTCATAGAATTCTTTAATTCTATTATTTTATTTAAACCTTTTTCAGTAGCTGGCTACGAAGACTTCGTACTTCGTACTTCGTATTTCGTACGCAGCGCATTAAAAAAAAAATTAAATGTTCTTTATTTTTAAGCATAATCGCGGCTTCTTTAAAAATAACATAATCCTTACATTTAGAACCTTCAATTTTGTATTTATCAAAAAAAAAACTTTATCCGGAGGAGAAAGGCAGGCGGAGCCTCGGAAGAATGTTTTCATTAATATCCTGAATTTTTGTAACTATAAATTCACACTTCACGGTTTTTATATTGAGCTACATTTTGTTTGGTGTTAAATAAACAAAAAAAAAAACAAATGGCCATAGACCGACCGACTCCTTAATCAACTAAAAGAAAAAGTAGCCAAAATAATCAGTATATATCTGTAAAAGGTACCTAACCTTTTACTTGTTACTTACTAACTTGGAAGATAGTTAAGATACAGTTGATCTTCCTCAATTATTATTGGCTCTTATTTCTCTAATTATATCTAACCCTGCCTTAGTCAAGTGAGCTTTATTTAATACTATTAAGCTAGCTTTCTTGAACTCAGCTAAATCTTGCGATTTAGACCCTAAAAAAGGATATTTCTCTCCTGCCAAAGGAGGCAGAAAGGTATAATTTTTTCAGTAAGATCTGAGATTTTGCTCACAACCAAACTACCTGCCTGAATACCTTGGGATCTAGCCTCATATCTTCCACACCCTAAATAAGTTCCAATATATTCCAGTAATTGTTTATCTTTGCCCTTTGGTAGCTAGCGCACCAAGGGCCCCAGAGGGAGTGTGTTGAGTAAGTACAAATTTTAACTGAACAGCGTAACCTATGGTTGTTTTGGATTTTGTAGATATACCCGGAAACAACCCTCTCCTTCAGTAAATTCCCCCGAAGGACAATCAATTAGGATCAACAAAACCTATTGGTTCAACACAAGGCCTAACAGCGGGAATAATATCGGGGAAGTTAACCGAGAGTGTCTCACTAAAACCCTTGTTCATTGAGGCACGTATACTAAGAATTTTTCTTAACCCATCTAACGTAAGGTGTTCTTTATTATTTATAATAGCTACCGCTTGTTTAAATAACAAATAATCCGCAGCGAAGCAGCCCAGGTAGCGAAGCTACCGTAGGGCTCTCTTTTGAGTTAATAACGTATATTGATCAAAATAAGGTATAATTACACGAGTTAATTCTTCTATAGAATTAACAGAAAAAATAGCCTGCCCTCCGAAGGACTCTATTACGAAATCTTATATTACCCACAGAAAAAAAAAAAAAGATTGTATACGATTCAATAAAGTTAAGTCTTTGCTATGCAATTCAATAGCAAAGCCAGGTATAATATGTCATCCCATCTTACGTGCTTCGCTTTTGTATATTGATATAAAAAATGATCCTTCACCGTCTACTAACCCTGTAACGTAAAAAGGATTAATATCTTTAAGATGAGATGAGGGATAATCATTAGCAGTAAGATCCTGACATGTGGTACTATATCATGATTTATTAAAAGGAAAGATTTTATTCGAAGCATCATAAGATAAAGAAGTTTTGTTCCCCCCCCCCCTGTAAGGTGGTTCAGTTGCATATAATTTTAGGAAGTGGGCGTATCTATATTCACTTTTTTTTTATAAAAACTAAAAGTAGGGCGTAGCACAAACACAAAAAAGTATGAAATTAAAGAAATATGGAATATTAAAAATAAATCTAGATTTAAACCAAGTTTGGCCTCGGCTACGGCTATTATATATAGCATAGGTTTGACCTATTATATCACCAATATTAAATGAACTTATCAATATTAAGAATGTTATAGCTAATAGCATTATTTCCATTGAAATTAGCATTAATATAATATTTTTTCTATTTAAAACTAAGATTCCTATCAAAAAAGTATTAGTGTAGTATTCATTGTATATTTAGAAATTAAATTATTGAAAAATCCTTAACTTTTATTACCTAATTTCTTTCTTTCCTCCGAAGGACCCTAAGCAAGCTTGCTCCATTTTTTTTTCCGTTTTCATTTTTTTTTTGAATTTTTTTTTTGAATTTTTAGTTTTCTTTTTATTTTTTTTTGTTTTTAGTTTTCTTATTAGCAAAAAACTAAAAAGAAAACCAAAAAAAAAGAAAAAGAAAACAAATGCCCTAAAGGGCCGAGGTACGTCTAAAAAAAATTAAGCAAAGTCTGGATCAAGCTTTGTCGGCTACGCAAGAATTTTTATTATTATTTAATAATATTAATGAAGAATAATAACAGAAAAAAGACTAAAAAAAGTTGTTTTTAGCCTCAAAGAGGCTAAAAGAGCCAACCTGCTTTGACTAAGTCAGAGAAAGGTAAACTTAAATAGGTTTAGAAAAGGGATGTAATATACATTTATTATATAATTAGAATATAAATGGTACATTACATCACTATAAACTTTTAGTATCATATCACCAATCAAATAGTTGGTTAAAATCGCTTACCTAAAAAGAGATAAACTACTTATCAGTTATATACAAAAAATACCCTTCACTTCTTACCTTCACTATCAAAGGTGGATTTTTTTTTTTACTTTTCACTAAACTCTTTAATAATAATATATCTCTTGAATCTTGAGCTATAAAAAACGTAATCATACTTTAGTACCAGATATAGTTATAAAAAAAAATTGGATTCTCGCCGTAGGGTGGAGAAACCTGCTACCCAGTCAGGAGATAAATTACTTAATGAATTATCCTATATTTCTACTCTTTTAACTGGTACTATAGAAGGAAAAGATTCTTTTAAATTTTTAGATAAACCTCAGTTAAGGGATGCTCTATATCCTAAGATTTCTTTCAATCCTTCTAAAGTAGTATGTTTGTTTTCTGACATTAACGAAACAATTTGTTTAAATAATACAAAATCTTTGTATTTATTAGTTAGTAATGTATACTTTTCAAAATGAGGTATAATTATATTATTCAAGCTAGCCACATCGCTAACTCTGAATTCAACCGTAGATCTATCATTTATTTTAGATAAATACCCTATAGCACCAAAATAATTTTGAATTAACAATAATAAAACTCTATCCTTCTCATGTAATTTTATTTGAAACCTAGCTTGTACATTTCATCCTATTTTATATCTAGAGTTCTTTAAAATAGTTACAACAAAAGAACCAAACAGCATCAGAAAACCCACTTATAAACGAAGGATTCATAACTATTTTTCCTTTTTCTTCAATTGAAATCCCTCGCATTTCATAGAGTACTTCTTTTCCCTCCCGGGTACAGGAACAAGAGACAGAATAATATCGTGTGAATAAATTTATTGGTGAAATTGAAGGTAAGAAATTAAAAGGTAAATAAGAATAAGAATAAAGGGATCTTGGATTTTTAACCTTTCCTCTGCAGGAAGAAAGACCCTTGAGGGTAGGAGAGAAAATTAATCTAGAAAAAAAAATCGAGTAGATTACCCTTGTCAATATTTATTATTAAGATGTTTTATTCTCAATCTTGACCTAAAGTTTACAATACTTAGCTCGGTTAAAAAAGTGAGCTCTAAGTTTTAAGATCCCAAGATATCATGCTATTTAGGATAGATAGGGAAAATTTAGGATTATTCATATTTACCATTATTCATACCTTCTTTTATCTTCTGTATCTCAGCTAATCCTTTATCATTCAGGTGACCCTTCTCTTTTACTAACTCAGCTATTCGGATAAAGTCATGAAAATCGGCTAATTTACAACCAACAATCTTATATTGTTGAAAAAAAGGAATAATTTTCGACTGAACGTCTAGAAACTTATGGACCCTAAAGGTTACCCCCTTCGTGCGAAGCACGGCTATTAGAATTAAATTTTCCACAACCAAAGAAAGATATAAAACCTATTAATAACTGTTCATCTCTACTATGTTGACTGACGCTAAATTCTAATACCACTTGATAACCAGTTTTATAATTAGGAGATTTTTTGACACCTACATAGAAACACCCTTCTCCTGACACAAACCCTGCCATTCAATAAGGATTAGGGATAAGATGACTGGAGGTTCTGACAAATCTGGGGTAAGGAGTTACATTAATTTTTATACCCATAAAAATTTCCTTTGGGGCGGAAAGCTAGCCTTTAATTCATCAGATAGCCCATCTGGATTTTCAAGACGAAGCTCTAATAGCTACAATATCTTTTACACCTTCCATAGTTAAATGTTCCTTAAGCTGGATTTTGGCAATAATTAATTTAAAGAGCATAAAATCGGCTAATTTATCAGACTTTAAAGGAAAAGATCGAAATGAGGAATTATAACCTCAGTAATATGCGATAATGAAGAAATTTTGTAAGTATATCCAACTCCCCCCC
>Ga0153959_1000419_pt1 | contig 19299 bp, 20 predicted proteins | sample TSFL043MetaG_FD_104685 | JGI IMG/M metagenome (GOLD analysis project Ga0153959, IMG submission 104685) | Attine ant fungus gardens microbial communities from Florida, USA - TSFL043 MetaG | ecosystem: Host-associated > Fungi > Mycelium > Unclassified | place: USA: Florida, Wekiwa Springs...
GGTTGATGACGCTAGACACCGAGATAAGTTATGTATGTAATCAGGCAACAGTAGGAACGCACTCGAGGGTATGTCCTTCTACAGGATCTACCCATTTTCCATCGATGAATAAGCTAGAAGCAATAGCTTCAGCAACGAGAGAAAAGCGAGCCATATTAGAGGAGTCACATTTTTCAGCTGGAAGGTGTGAAGACCATGAAAATTATTTCGGAGGAAGAAACGAGCCATATTTGAAATGCTCGCACTCATGGAAAAACTGATAGCAGTCTTGTCAGAAGACACAGGAGCTGATGGTGTTGGGAAATGTATTGTAAGGGTAGTTGTAGAGTAGAACGAAGAAACGAAGTTTGTGTATGAGTCTAACGAAATGGGAGGGTGGCATGGCCTGGTCAGAGAAAAAGACAGGATCTTCGATTATGCAGGTCCAATGAACAAGTTTTTTTGGACAACAGCGGACATCGGTGAACATTTGAAGGAAAAATGAAAGCAGACACATTTGTCAGATGTAGGTGTGTTACATTCCAGAAGTGCTTGGTATCGGTATAGCGAATACAAACTAAGCTTATATACCTACTTAGAACAATAAGAATGTGAAACAAAGGAATCGCATGCATTTCGCAGGCTCGCATGAGATCCAAATTCGAACACTTTGTTCACAGGGGAGAACGTTTGAAAGTGCTTCTGGTATGATGTGGTCGATGGATTCTGTTGTGAGTCCACCAACACCACCCCAAGTGTTGTAATGGAACTTAATTTAGTGCGAACACCTCTTGATGCTGTGAGATGGAAGTAGTCAGATGTGTTCTTCATCTGCAGCAGACAAGTATAATTTCATCCACTGCCTCAGGGGCGATTTTGAGTAGGATATCCAGAGCACCGTTGATGATCGCTTCAGCATTATCTGCATCCTTGAGCGATTGGAAGTCCAAATTAATGCAATTGAAACCTCTGCTGCAACGCTCCAAGACGACCTCCATACAATCGAGTGCTTGACATGAGGAAGGGTGTGTGAAATTTCTGAAAGAAGTATTAAGCCAGAAAACCCGGTCAGACATCGCAATCTGACGCCAGACCCCCCAGATGCTTGAGAGTTTGATTGATGCCCGAAGATATGGCCGGGATGAACGATGGGAAAATGTTCCATACGAAATTTTTAGTGATAATCTTCTTCGAGCGCTGCTCTCTGCTAACGATCATGACGTCTGACAAACATAGTCATGAATAGGACATTGGCCAGAGGTGTCGAAGAGCTGTTATTGGTTGACGACGAGTCACAATATTTCTGGTAGACAATTGAATCCATGGTATCCCCCATTAAGTGATACTAATACAAACTGCTACACATATCAACAGATGAAACGGATGTCATCCCAGGCGGGTATAACTGTAGTGTGAGTAACGGCCAGCAGAAAAGCACCCGAGTCATAGTTCCGCAATGATGGAGGATAAGCAACCCATTTAGCAAGGTATATCCAGAGATTGATTTTGATTTCTGCAGAAGTGAAGAAGGACGATCACTGTGATTATATAATCATTACTACCACGTGCTGGCATTGACCCTTTCCTAACACTCTAATACTCCTGGACGTTGGTACCGTGCACTTTTGGACGGATTTCTCATAGAATAAAGTTAGGCATGGACGAAATTATTGATGACGAGAAGAAACCTTTTGACGCCGAAACTGCAAACGATGATGATGCCCAACCTGACCCAGATGAGCACCTTATGCTGGACCAAGGCAATGGGCGTGTGTGGCTCCTCAAGGTCCCTATCCTGCACCGTCGTACACAACCCTCGTTCACATAAATGCGTTTTCAGATACCTAAATTTTTGCTAGAGCGATGGACAGCTGTGAGAGCCGAAGACGTTCACTTGGCCACAATGCGTGTGTATACGCCCCCACCAGGAACGCCTGGCGCAAAATCACGCTTTGTTTTATTTCTTCCACCGAACAAGAATCCGAATAGCGGCCAAGAAAGCAATGCTAGTAGCACTCCACCACCTCCGCCATCTCAACACTCTAACCGCCCTACTTTCAACTTTGCCACCTCTTATATTACTACTGGGCCGGAACCAGACTGCTATGAGCTTGACATGGTTAATGAGGCTGTTGAAAACCAGATCGTTGTCGCTGAACGGCCCAAGGATGCTTCGTTATCCGTTCATGGTTCAAGTGTACCGTACAATTCCAGAGCACGGACAACAATCCTTACAGGACGGATCAAACACGAGTGTAATCTTCGACCATCCTTCAGCGAGACCTACAGGAATCAGTTGCGCAGACGACATCTGATGCATAACATAAAATCAAGGCAGATTAAGAGGATTGAGGAAACTGGTGTACCACGTGGTGGAATTAACAGACTCAGTAGTGGTGTTGGCGTTGGCGGTGGGGGAGCTTTCAGTGACCTTGTCGTGTGTATTCTGCCATTCTGTCTGTTTCGCCCTGTTCACTGGCGTCGATTACAGAAAACGAAGTCAAAACCGCAAAAAGGGTTCGAACGCATGGCTCGTATACCTCGGAATCAACTTCTAGATCAACTCTTCTCTCATTTTCGCGATACGCCGCACTGGGGTCTACGGCCACTACGTGACAGGACGCAACAACCTGAGGTGTACCTCAAGGAAGTGTTGTCAGAGATTGCATTTTTGCACCGCAGTGGTGAGCATAATGGAATGTGGGAACTGAAAGACAATTTCAAAGATGAAAATGTACGTGACATCAGATTTTACAACAGCTTCTGGTCCACTTACATCTCTGATTTTAGATCAAGGCTGAGAATGTTCCTACTAGCGATTTACGAGAGTCATTGGGTGTTAAGATGGAACTTGACGAGGATTATGATGAAGATGATGATGATGATGACATGGAAGAAGTCTCATGACTTTGACTTCGTTTCGTGTTTTTTCCTGATGTGGTTTCACAACCGATCGATCCATAATTTTATGCATGCACTTAAGTACTTACAACGCTATCCCTATGTACTTCATTTAATCTACGTCACGCAAATGCAATTCAGTTGCCTTTCTATCTTATGAACAGCACGAGCTTGAGTTTGGTCTTCTTGGAATTCGGATGTCAGAGACTGCATCAAACAATCCTGGACTCTTATTAAATACTCTATTTTTCGCCATGATACGAGTTTCCTGGGTACCAGGAGATGCCAGGTATCCCCTTGTCTCGGATTTCTCCCAGCAGCATACACAGGGACACATTTCCAACATCTTTTGGGCAAGTTGTTCCCTCTCTTCAGCCCCTAGCCTTGGACTTCATGAGTGACAGATGGACAGTGTGTATCGAAAAATAAAACAAGAAGCTATGTGTTATTCTCTGCCCACCAGCCTCGTGGACCAAAGAAATGGACTATTGGTTGTGGGTTACCGTAAGGGTCATTAGAACTTTTACTGTAGAAGAATGTTTCAGGTAATAAATGATGTCCAAGAGAGTGTAGCGCATATTAATTTCAGGGTAAATATGATTCCTGTAAATTGTCGTTGTGCATGCGTGTCTTGTGCTGCAACATTGAGGCGAGCTTCGTATCGAACCTGCCCTCGTTCACATGGTACTCAATGACAACACAAAATCTCCTGCCACTGCCTTCGGCTTGTTTTGTCTTGAGGAGTGTATGGTCCTTGGTGGTAGAGACTAACTCAAAATTCCCAAAGTAGGTATCATCATTTTTCCCCAGCTATCTAATAATAGGCCAAGTCCATTGTACAGATCACCTCGTAACTGACGTGAGTAGTTCAAAGACCAATGCAAGAAACAAAGAGTTTTCACGCGCTTGAAAACGGGTAAACAATCACTCTCCTGGATTCATGCCTCGGAAGACGGGTAGATACATTGCATATATTGTAACAGCAGTCTATATAACATCAATTCAAAAAAATGAGCAGAGCTTCATATATAACAGAACAGGAGCATTCTACTAAACTATCTGCCTTTTCCTAAACATAACTTTCGCTCTCGGATTAGGGATAGTTATAGCTTCAAAGTAGATATTAGGGGGACGCTCCAATAATCCATTCTCAGTTCGTACATCATACTCTAATAAAATATGAGCAAGAATGGCCTTGATTTCGTTGACGGCGAAGAATCGGCCAGGGCTATGAGATCATATCAGCCAAGTGTCAACTGTCTGAGAGGTCAGTCCTTTACCACGCATGCCGGCCATGCCCAAAGACAATTTGATCAAAGTTCAAAGAAATCATTTGGTGCTTGATACTATCCAGTTCTCCATCTGACTCACGCATATCTGAGAACCTGAATGCTTTGAAAGAGTGGGCATCAGGGAATAGCGCCTAATTGACTTGTTCGTCAGTTTCACTATATCTAGACGAAAAGCGAACCTCATCTTTGTTCATGGCATCACTCGCGATTGCAATGAAGCTATCGGCTGGAATGTGTGTTCCGTCAGATAGTGTCCAGTCCTTGAGGGTTTTTCGAATCAAATTCACTGAATCAAAAGGAAATTGAGTGCATGCTAAATCTTCAGTAGTCGGTTTGGACTTACTGCTTCCGAGCCCAGTAAATCGCTGGGATTCTCTCAAGAAACTGTCAATCTTGCGCATTCTGTGCATACTATTTTTGGTCCAGCCATATGCCTTAATCATAGTCTCTGCTTCTTCGCGCATTTCTTTGACATATTCCGGATGAGCAACGAGGTCGTACAAAGCGTGGGTCAAGAACTGCGTATTTTTTGAAGGTTTAGTCGTTTCCGATAGATGTTCATACTCACCATTGAGCTGGTGTGGATTGCCGTGAAATTTAGCACCAAAATGCGCATGGCAATCTCACGAGGGTCGAGTTGACTTTCATGTGTTGATGATTCAATCAACCAGCTGATTAGATCGTTCTGTCATCTTGATCAACGCATATCCATGAATATGACGACGAAGATTGACAAACTGGCATTTCTCCTTGCTCTGATTTAGGCCGTCTTGTCTGAGCTATCCTCGATTCAATGGTAGGTCCAAGGTACCGAAGCACTCTTGTTATATCTCTGCGTAAATTCGTCAAACATGTGGCGATGACTCTATTGGACTGTTAGTCACAGAAAACTATGAGAAAGGACCACGACGGACGGTCGCAGGAACTTTGGGAAGCAATTAATTATTCGAGCATTCACAACGATATTGACTGTGAAGGTCTCGTTGACTGAACGATAGCCTGGCTCGCGGCCTAAACAGAGTTGTGTCAAAAAAACCGCCTGAGTAGATTTAAAGTACGAGATACTCACAAGCGGGGAGCCCGACGAGATAGCGATTAGTCGTACGACAGATAATATGCATGAGGGTATCGTATGCTGGTACAGGAGTCCAATCTAAGTATATACGCGGTAAGCGGCTGTTGCCACAACCTTTGTTTCAATTTACTTTCGGTGAGTGGGATATAGTCCCTGAATGACTCCACAATTTCATCTCTAATGTCGTCGAACTTGGAAGTCAGATTGCGAGTAATCGAAGAGCGGACTACAGTGATATGGATGGGCTCATCACTGTACCGGGAACCGAATTGATACTTGTTGTGAGTTACCTAGTTCTTCTCAGCATAATCCTATAAGGATATCTGTCAGTTTCATACCTCGTCTGAAGCTGCCGTGAAGGAAAGAGTGTCGTCTGCGGCCTTCCGGATGTCATCAATGTGCTGCTTCCCACTCAAAATTACAATCCACCGTGATACCGTTGCTACTTTAAATGGTCGGTTGGGATACTATAGATTGGCCGTCGAGCACTGAAGAAATATGACAGAGATACCACATACCCGATCATATCCCTCTTGAAGCAACTCAGCAGCTTTCCAATACCATTGAATCGCAGTGATATATGAAGCGAGAATACCCGAATAGCCGACTGTCGGGAGGGCGTTCAGCTAGGTGGGAATTGAGCCAACATCAAACGCTCGGAACGAGCGAGGATATCCGTTCAAACGCACCGGTGACCTTTTAGCCTCTATATACTTCCAACAGGCGTGGGCGATGAGGAGCAAGCCTGCAAGACGTACAAAGAGGTATGAAAGACCCGAGTTCACCTCTGATGCTGACATTGTAGGCCTGGGTCAATTAGGAGGGAGAATTACGTTGAGATATATAAAGATAAAAGCCGCACTGTCAGCTGAACTTGACGCTTGCCATACATAAATTAAACTGAATGCCAGAACCCAGCAGGATACATGCCAATGCCAATCTTACGAGATGTACCATGCGCTTGTGTATGATTCCATCTTTTTTGTGCACTTTTTATGGCATGGATTGACCGGAACATTTCATGATTATGAGGGTCAGAACACGTTGACCCGCGTGTAGGTCGGAGCCAAAACTAAAATCGGGATAGCTGGTATTCATGAAGCTGAAAGTCTCAATGGCAGTCGAGGTCCGATCCTGGCGAAGTGCTTCATCATGTTCTCGACACATAAGGATAGGGGTGAAATGTTGAGCAGTCATAGAGTACAAATGTCCAAACGCACGAGGAAAATGCAGTCTGAGTCCAAGAGACTCACCCCTAAATAATCAAGTCGCTACTAGGTTACCCTGCCGGAACTGAAACTTCTTTTGACGTCCTAAGTGCATCGGTAAGTGTTCCTGGTCAATGAACAAAAATGGCCGTGATGAGCACAGCCACGACTGCTCTCGAGACCACAGCCTAGTGTTACTTGCTGTATGGTATAGAATAGAAACAAGAACACCGACCCTTCTTGGGATCACGATAGTCTATCCTTCTCCTAAATCCTATCTTTTGTTTGGGATAAACATTTACCATTTACTTTAATCATAAGAGTGGAAGGATGTATATTTGATTCGTTCTCCCGTTGTCTATCATGATGACACGAAAAAAATGATCGCAATATTGTTCTAGTGAGCAATAATCCCAGAATTTTTCAAATTAGACGGTGACTTGACGTATCAAGCATGGCGACCATGACCAGGTGAAATCTGATCTTTTGGGAGAAAGGTGTCTAATGCTATCAAGTTTCGCCTTCCTTCATCTCTGCGAATCTAAAACATCTGCATCTGCGAATGAAATTAGACTCGAGCGGCTCGTCTAGCATTGATAAACTTCATCGACGACCATCGTCATAGCTGAGGTAGTCCCGAGGAATGAACTATCCTAATGCCTCCTGGGATCCAAGCTCAGAACCACTGATGCATTCAACACGCTTGTTGCTTTTTAGACTTCATCTGTCCATGATACACCACCACATCTTCATACTCTTGGATATCTTCGTGCCTGACCTTTGTCCCAAACATGTTGTACTACCTCCAAAGCATGGGAATTAGATCCTCTCCAGATGAAGCTGTCAGACTTACAATTGGTTCATCTTTTAGTATAGAAGGGTATCAGCAAATTCTATCCTAGATCTAAACAACACTATTATCATGTCCGTTGTTCCACACGCCCTCCCAACAGTGATACGATTTCAAAGCATAATACAAGTAACAATTGGCCCACTAGGTCCATCATAGCCGAATGAATAGGCAAGGCATACATATCCGGGTCTTTTTTGATCGACCACAACCAGTTGGTGAGTAGGCGTGCGATAACGAGTGAAGTAAAGACCTGTAGCCAAAACAACGTGCACTCGTTAGAGATCATTGCTCAAAGAAATATAGACATGGAAATGACAGGTCAACTTACAGCACAGCAGAAAAATAGCATTGAGAACACAATAAATATAGCAGGAACTTGGAGCCACCCAACAGATCTCAAAACGACTAGGAATACTATTTCAACTGGTAGAGTAATTAGGAGGAGCGTAAGCATGACGAGGCGGCCACTTGGCTGATTATGAGGTTGTAGCAAGGGCTTGGGAAGTATGGCAGCGTGGAGGGCGGTTGAGAGGCGAGAGACAAAGATGGAGCCTGCAGCGCCAGGAAGACCTGAAAATCGAATTCAACCAGTTCCAGTATAAGAAAAATCGAGACTGAAGTACCACTGATAACAACTGCAAGTAGCGGGAATCCTTCATATTTACTCACGAACATGTCTAATACGACACCAGTCCCGCTACTAATAACCATGGCACCAAACAGTGGCGTCCAGCCTTCCCCCAAAAGAGATCGGACGTGTTTATTGCGAAGTGTATAGGCGAGTGAAATTGAAGCACTGACAACAACGATAATGCAGATAGCAAATGGAAGTGGAGTGTGAAGAAATGGTATGAGGAGAGTTGAGACGAGGCCAATGAGACAAAGAGTGACGAGATCACCAAGGCAAGAAGCTATAGCTGGCGCAATGTTGTCTAAAAGTACGAAAGGGACGGGATGTGAGATGAATCGATGGGATGATGAAAGGAGATATAGTACATACCAGGGTCACGATTGAATTTCCGACAGAGAACGATCAGGGTGCACATGAATGAACCCAATAAGATACCTGAGAGACATGTTGCAGACATCGTCGTTGAGGCTACCATGATCAATCTAAATGGTTCATTCACTGGTTAACTGTTCTTTCGCAGTGCGTATAACGTAATAAAGAGACACTTACGTAGCCAGATCAGTGTTGCGTTTCGAGTCGGGGAGGGGATGAGGGATAGGTTTCCTAGATTCTAGACCGTATGAAAGTAGATGGTCACGAACTAACAAGGAAATTGTAGCGGTTGGATTATTTGAGGGCGAGGAAGCAGCAGGATCTCCATGGGGTACGAAGAGGCCGAGGATGATTGCAATACAAGCAGCAACGAAGGACACGACAGCAGCCTGTACTTGAAGGAGTGCCAAATTTCCGATGATCATAACACGGCGTTGTTTGGGTTCGCTGAGCTTGCCGACGTTCGCAGCAGTTCCCAGGCGCGCAGAAAGGTTCATTTCGAGGTTTCCCTTCAGATTGAGGACAACAGGAATAATCATTATGAGCTGATCTACTTCTTGCATGGCCCGCCAGCGCTGGTCAGAATCAGATAATGCCATGTGCGCAAGAAGGCTTGACTTGACATACAGAGACTTGATCCAGCAATTTTCCAGTGAATAGTAAACTGATAGTCGTAAGCAATAGAGTTGGGGCACTCTTGTGGAGCAATCAGTGACCTACAAGAATATGAAGAAAATGTTCCCACCTCTAGGACTATATCTTTTGTTTGCGACCACAATCCCGCAGGAGAGGAGAAGCGAGGCTGAGGTGAGCAGCCCCTCAGCAGTGCTACGTCGCCATTGTCCTCAGCCTCGTCATCCGAGTCGTGAGGAGAGCCAAAGCCATTAACCTTTACGTATTCCATGGAAATTGTCTCATTGTTGTCATCGAATAAGTCCGTCCTCTCACCAGGCGAACTGCCGGGCATAGTGGGACGTAAAGGGCGTGGGAAACATAACAAATCCGTATACCCTCCGTTGACTCCGAAGAAATGATTACCACCACAAATCAATAGGTCTCATGGGCGCCCTCTGTGGGTTTAGATGGGAAAGAATGTCACACAGAAATTACGTACCTTTGATCTAGACCAAAATACTGAATTACATCTTTCTCTCTGGGACCTGTCTACTGAGTCAGGGTAATATTCAGATCATGTCGAGCAGCTGGATAGAGAATCCTCATCAACTTTTGTCTGCTCTCGGAGACCGTACGATGAGTGATACGATCAATATAGAGAGGCAAAACAAGCACATCCGACGTCTTGTTATCCGTGTTCTGTCCGATGTGCTCTACATTTATTCTCTTGTCATGAAGTGCCAGACTGACAAAGCCAATCGTTCTCTGAATATGATTTATGTATTGTTCCTCTGTGACCAGCTGAAAATGTATTGACATCTTGTCTTCGACTATCAAGAGGGAAGGTTAATGACTCTTCAACAACTGACCATGTCAGCCCAGCGGAACACCCGGATAACTAAGCGCCCTATCTTGATTCATCTAACGTTAACGATTAGAAAATAAGCGTTTTTATCCTGATCGAGATCAAAGTTTATTTTGGCATGAACGCCTTCGGCTACGACGTGAAGAGTTCCACTGTCACGCGTCTATTCATTCTTAGTATCGCACAGGACAGGTGGTTTTCTCTCCATGAGAGACTTGGATTGATTTTCCTGCCAGCGGCATGAAACCCTTCAGAAGATTGTCCAGTCTGCGGGCTCGACACTAAAACCACTATACGCACGAAATCAGACGTCCGAAGCAAGTAGAAGTTCAAGGGCAATACATTCCCTCTGTTCCATACTTGATAACGGTCAAGGCGACACTGCGACAGTCCTCCAAGCCACCGTATGTCAGAAAAAAAGGGTTATCCAGTTTCTGAGACAAAGTACCATCAATGTTAGGAACCATAAGAAGTGGGCAGTGGCGGAATGGAGATGTTCACGAAGAGATCAATATGTAGACAGGGGTGAATACAACAACAACAGCCAGCTTTCCGACAATTATGACCCAGCATTGTTTCTGGGATTCTGACTGAGGGTGACTATACAATTCCCTACAATATTCAGCAGAATCAGGTGTTTGGCGAAGACTGATCAAGAGGATTTCCCGTGAGCAATAAACCGATGTGACTAATCAGGTCTTGTATCAAGGTGAAGGATAAGTAGGCGTGGGAAACCGGAGTAATCACTGAAGATACTCTTTCTCTTCTTCATCCTCCACTCTCATCAGATTTTCTACCCGTTTTTCGTCTGCCACAACGACTGCGGAGGCTCTACCGCCTATATATCTGTCGCGAGCACTCCTGCATACCCCATTACTGTGCTCTGCGTGACACTTTGGACCATTGCAGACCATGCCAGCTAAACTCAGTTCATACCAAGTACCCGAGTCCAACATCTCGGCCTTGTTCAAGAATACTCCGGAAGCAGTTCCATCTGTGGATGAACTTGAACGAATACAGTCCGAGTTGAAAATGCTACGGCAATTAGCGATTGATAGAGCCAAGAAAGCAGGTGAGGACCTAAGGAATATTGAAGATTCCATGCGTCGGATAAGAGAGAGGGAGAAAGGAAAGCTTAAGTCTGCTGATAAGATCAAACGTGAGCGAGACTGTACGTCAAATAACTCTGACATGTGTGCCTTCAAAAACTCATGGTCCCTGTTCATATCTTGCAACCCATCATTTTCTTCTTATGCGTTTGCCCTTTTTCGAAACTGAATCAAATTTTGACCGTGCCTTGGTTACTTTGACTGGATTCTCTTATGATCAAAAACGACCTGTCTGTGCCTTCACGTCTATGACAATTGCTTGATTTACCATTCGTAGTCACACCTCTACCTGACGGTGACGATCCTAAATTGTCTGGTGCTCATGGCTCAAAGTCGCGGACTAGCTCCCTGCCCTCATCCACAAATACCCCCGCTTCACGCAGCTCGTTAGAGTCAAAAAATCGCACGTGAGTATCACCATACCTAACGCCACCGAACAGAGTTTTATGTCTCATTTTAGTGTCCTTGAAGAACTGAAGAGGAAGAAGCGGAAGCGGAAGCGAGAAGATGATAGCGATGTTGATGCTGGTGCATTCATTCTAGCCGTAGGATGTGCATACACTAATTCAGGGTAGATACTCGACCTCGCAAATCTACCCCTCCTATGAATCACACGCCTACCTTCATTCCGCCTCCACCCAAAGCCTCAAAACCACCAGCGCTTACGCCACAACCACATTCAAAGGTACGCCACAATAAATAAATACAGGCCTCAATTCTCAGCTGCCCTTAGCTCCACGTTGGTCCCGACTTCTCCGTCCCCGCTTCTCAATGCCTCCTACAACCTCGACCTCCCATTCCGCCACCTCCAATACCTGGACCCAGTAAACCCTCCGAAGTCATGGAGGACTTTAGTAAAGCAAAACAACCAACGCAAACTATTGTGACCACTTTTTACGCAAACATCGAGCCATGGATACGACCCATTCGCGAAGAAGATGTTGGATTTCTTGAATACACGGGCGACGAAATTGAGCCCTTCATCATACCTAAACTTGGTCGACATTACACGGAAGTCTGGGAAGATCAGGATGCAGGGTTGCTACCAGTACCAAACCATCAAGAAGCGCACCCATCTCAGTTTACGCCTCCAGAACCGAAATGGGACCCCTCAACGCTCACAGATATGGATCTAGTGAATGAGGAGAAAGGTCATGGGCCATTGACGGAGAGAGTGATAAGCGCGCTTCTACCGCTTCCTGATCAGTCAGGATGGAAAGGCGTGAAGGCAGCAGAGGATGCTATGGAGGGTAGACCAGGGGGAAGTGGTGCTGCAGCGGCGCGGAAGGAACGGCTGAATGTGACAGACCTGGAAGCAAGAATACGTGACAATCTGAGGTTCCATGGTTTGTTAGATGGTCCTGTGAGCTCCTCTCATCCGACCCCCTGTGAACAACCCTCACCTAACATCTGGCCCTTCACAGCCAGATTTCACTGAAAAAGTAGATGACCCCATTGCGACTGCCCTGCGACAAGCGCAAGCAGAGCTCCGTCAAGTCGTAGCGACGAATAAAGCGCGTAAAGCACGTCTGATAGCTATCGCCCGTGATCAACTAGGCTACCAAGAATATCTTGAATGCCGGGACTCGATAGATAAAAACATTACCACGATGTTCACTAAGCTCCAGAAAAAAGACACTCCGAAATTGAATAAGAAGAAGAAGAAACTGGAAGGGTCTGAACTCGGAACTACTGGAAATGGAGGAAGTACGAATGGCGTCGGGAACGGTGCTGGCAGTCTGATGGGCAATCTTGCGCCATGTCCAGCCGCTATTGGGTTTAATCTGAGTGACGATCAATGTCTACTCATTAATGACCAGCTGAAACATCTAGTTAATACAAGAAGACAGTGGGTGGATACAGTCGGGTCAATCTTCGAGCAGAAGGAGAAGGAGAATCCAGGAAGGATATGGGGTCTTCCAAAGGAAAGCGTGTACAAGGGTATCGAAGAAGAGATACAGCGATTATTGGTTAATCCTGGGCCTTTGCATATTGTACAGGACGAGGATATACTCAAGAATGGTTTTGGAACAAGTGGTGTTGCACCGGGGAAGGCAAAGGTAAAAGGGAAGGAGAGAGTTGGGACACATTGTCTTGGAGGGGTTGGGATGGATTTGAGCTAGTCGAGTGCTCTTTTTTCGAGGCATTCCCTGTGAGGCACAGTTGCCTGGTGGAAAGACGTTTATCGTAATGTGGCGGTATAGTAGATGCGATTAACTCTTCATACATTTTTCTATTTACCAGAAATCCTCTCTTCTTTCAACAGGTTCTTGCATCAAATTGCCACGTCATGCCCATCTCCTACTTTTCCTTTCTCCCCTCCGTCTTTGAAAGTTCACCTAACATTATTACTCCTTTGTACGCATCAATTGCTGTGTTGTGTATTAATCTTCTATCACTGCCTCCTGCTGAATTATATGTCGCTTTGTTGGGCCAGATATTGATGTATAACTCATGAGACTGACGAAAAACCAGTGCCGTTGTACATGGACTGGAAAACTTGACGATAGTAAAGTCTCACATGAACACATCGAACAATGATTAGGTAGTCTACTGAGGTATCGATGCCTTAGATTTCTTCAACTTTTTCGCCGATCTACTAAGTTCCTTGTCTTCGCCTTTCCGCTTCTTGTTCTTTTGCTTCTCGATCTGATGCTCTAGTGTAGGCTCGACTTCATGCACCTCAAAGTCTGCCAAATTTTCTCCATCTTCTGTTTCTGCAGTAGTTTTTTCTGCCTTCTTTCCACTTTTGGATGTCTTCTCGCCCACGGCCAGAGTCAGGTTAGGAGTTTGGTTTTCACTCTCCATCATGATTATATCATGGGACGCTGGTTTGTCCACTTTTGATTGCAGAGTGGAATTGATAAGAGACCCGTAGGGCATGAATCGGTGTTTCAGTAGTTCTGGAGGGTATATCTGTCGTTGTGGATTCTGATACACCATTGGGTTGAGTACAGCATTTTCTCCTTCGGACGCTGAGAGTTTGGATAGGTGAGCGGATACAATTAGGTGTCGTGATATGGGTCTTGGAGCTAGAGACACGAGCGTGAATGAACTGTGCGGGATTAATAATGCTGCGCATACCGAGATATAGTTTTCCATCTTTCATTTTTCTTGGGAGTAGACAAGATAGTGATCTGAGTTCCTCTCCTCCAATAAAGTGGGATACACCTGTATGCCTCTCACTCACATCCTCTTCCGAGTCACCCATTGACCAGACATCATATGAAGTATGTTTTGTATTGAGCACGCCGACTCGATTGGTTGTTCGTTTGCCTGACTTGGCCGTCGAGTCGGCGGGGAAGTCAAGAGAAAGGTTTTCAAGATGTTTAGGCTTAACCTGTAACAGAGAATCTAGAATTCAAAATCAAAGCACTTCAAGAAAAAAAGAGACGTACGTTATGAGGGACTCGAATCAACCATATGTCAGTTTTGTCGTCGTTTTTCACGGCATCCCAGTCAAATTCGCCGTTATCCTCGTTTGTGGTGATAACTGTCAGACCCGGAGGCGGTTGGAATGCCCAATTGGGATCTTTCCCTTGATTGTTGCCAGAATTTGGTGTGAGGGGCTCAGAAATGAAGGGTATCGACTTTTTTGATTTGTTCTTTTTGTGTTTTGTTGTTGTTGAGGTTGACGGCGCGGTTGACATTGGATTTTGTATCTATAATAAAAGGCGTGGATTAAATCTTTCTACAGGACAAGATCCCCCAAACATAACAACAGCAAATCCAGATTGCTTCAATGTTACTAGATGTTACTAGATTTGCAAGCTATCTCGTTTGCATCCGGTATTTTGAATGCTTCTTCCTGACATGCAATGACCTTTGATAGAGGTCATGGCTAATTCAACCAATATTACAACAGGTTCTCTTTATCGAGTCATAGTTATTGAAAGTCAAACGATTGATTTATTTTCTCTGGCTGCCGACCACAAAAAATGCTGAACATAGTTTGTTAATCATAATGACTGTGATTGCCCTCCTGTTGCTTCACCATTCCGACGTGTTTCCATGCAGATTGATTCAAGTACGCTTCATATCCTCCTCGATATCCTCCTCGATATTAGTGGCATTGTGGTGGGATACCACCCCTGGGAGGGTTGGATAACAATGTCAATCGTAGACGTTAGAAACGGAGTAGGATTTTCAACCGGACACCAGAAGAAAGTCTCGAAACTGACGTATGTAGCCAATCCGATCGATGGTGAGGTATAAATGCGTACCAGACAGGCTGCCATTCTATTAGGTCACTTATGGAAAGCAAAGTCTGACATAATTCCAATGACATATTTCTGGCAGGATATCTGACTCAGCCGACTCAGAATACGGGAGTAGATCAGACACGGACATTCACGTGAAATTTAGCCGCAGATCGTCAAGTGTACGCATTATGCTCGGCATCGGCACCACATCCGAGTTATCCTTATTTGACGATCCGGTCTGACGAATGCTTCCTTGAAATTCAACGCAAAAAATCTGATTTCTGAGGCAATGAAGGAGGCATGTAGCAGAATTTTTGTTGGGACTTGAAAAAATTGGAAACGTTGTTTTTTTCCATTCAAAGAAGTTCCTTTCGTCATTCCAGATTTGAGGGACGTGATCGACAAAAATAGTTCCCACCAGTTAAATAGGTGATGCCGACCACCTAGGCACACACACTTTACACACACTCCTCCATGCTAACTCTTGATAAATTGATCAGCATCGAGCGCATACCATCTCTGTTTCTCAATGCGCTCTTCAAGCTACTGAGTCCCTTGGCTCTGATCATCGGCACCTTTACATTATACAAGTTGATTAGCTTCATATGGAGAGAACACATCTCGAACCCTCTCACAGATCTTCCTGGACCCCCAAGTCCGAGTTGGCTTTATGGGAACATGCGACAGATCTGGGATAGCGATAATTCGGTAATGCATGAGCGTTGGGTTGACGAGTATGGCAACACAATCAAGTACAAGACTTTTCTTGGAGTCAGCGTCCTGCTTGTGTCTCCCTACACAGTTGTTAACCATTTCTTCTCCGTAGATGTCGAGATTGTTTACGATAGATCTGAAAGCGATCAATCATATATTGATGAATAGCTATACATACCACAAGCCTGAACAGTCGAGATTCTTCCTCAGTCAACTCTTGGGCAATGGTAAGAGATCTCTCATGGAGTTCATAACATTCGCTTGACACCTATCTTGCCCTAGGTATTCTCGTTACTGAAGGCGAGAAACATCGCGAACAGGTCCGCGTTGCTGCTATCATTCTTCTGTCTTCACTGATTCTTGTTCTTTGTAGCGAAAGATCATGGTCAGTTGATTAGCCATACCCACCGTCTTTTCTTTTTTCTCCCGGACCTTGAACGCTCGCTAATTATTCATATTTGCCAGAACCCGGCATTTGGAGCTGCTCAAATCAGAGAGTTAACAGAAATCTTTGTCGAGAAAGCACTTGAGGTAAGGTCGTCTATTCACTTCTGAGTTCGCATTGAAACAGGCCCATTCAAGTTGAGGGACGTTTGGACGGCCGATATCAAGAAAGCAGGAAAGACCCAAACGAAGATCAATGTTCTTTCAGGATTGAGTAAGATGACACTGGACGTCATTGGACTCGCCGGTTAGTACTAGCAAGTATGACAGATATAATTGATGTCATGATCGTGGCTTAGGATTTGACTACAAGTTCAATTCGCTATCGGGAGAGAAGAACGAACTGAACGAAGCATTTACCGTTATATTTAATACGCGACCGGCGATGTCTATGCTTATGGTTCTGCGAGGCATGCTCGCAAACTTCGGAATCTTTGTTGTGAGTATGCCCTCGCCCATCAAAGCCCCATTATATTGATACATCCCAATATTCAGCCTGCTCCCGGCGAAGCAGCAAGAAGTCAAGCTCGGAATACTATGGATCGAATTGGGAATCAGTTATTGAAGGAGAGTAAAGCCGCGTTAGTAGAGACTAACGGGGAGAAGAATGAGAGATTCAAGAAGAGAGATCTATTGACATTGTTGCTTAAGGCTAATCTATCTACCGATATTTCTGAGAGCCAGAGAATGAATGATCGTGATGTTCTTGCCCGTAAGTCTCTTTGCCTTCCACACATTCGGCTGGAACTAAATATACTCCAGAGGTCCCTACGTTCCTCGTCGCTGGCCACGAAACCACCAGGTATATTCCATCCTCTCCCGGTCATGATTTTGTGAATTCAGACGTCATGATAGCAATGTGACAACGTGGGCACTATATGCTCTCTCAATCCATCTCGATATCCAATCCAAACTACGCGACGAGCTTTTCACTATTCAATCAGATAATCCAACCATGGATGAACTCAATTCTCTGTCGTATCTCGACTCAGTGGTGCGGGAGACGTTACGTCTACATACACCTGTCGCTGGCACGATAAGGGTAGCTATGAAAGATGATGTTGTGCCACTTGGAACGTCGTTTGTTGATAAGAAAGGGAAAGTTTGCGATAATATATTGTGAGTCTGTCGATTGTCATACTCTTGTTGTGAAGATTGAACATGACGGAATGACTGGTGCTATGCAGAGTGCGCAAGGGACAGACAGTGTTTATCCCAATTTTGCCGATTAATCGATCAGAAGCATTATGGGGGAAAGATGCCCGGGAGTTTAAGTATGTATAATCTGTGTCTTGATGAAAATTGCTGATCGATCCCGATTAAAATAGACCAGAACGCTGGGAGTTGTCTAATGAGGCAGCGAGTGCTATTCCAGGTGTATGGGGCAACATGCTGACATTCCTTGGTGGACCGCATGCGTGTATCGGTTATCGGTTCTCTCTTGTAGAGTACGTTTCTCTCCCTCTTATCACAAAATATGCTGATGAATGTTTTGTAATCTGTAGGTTCAAAGCGCTCTTGTTCACACTCGTACGAGCATTTGAATTTGAACTCGCTGTTCCTGCTGGCGAGATTGGCAAGAAAGCAACCATCGTGCAGAGGCCTTTCTTGATCAATGACCCGAAGGCTGGAAGCCAGATGCCGTTGTTGCTCAAACCATATGTACGTGGAGACTAATTAGACTTGTTGTGTTACTGTACGACTTTGTTTTGTTGAGGGGTAAATTGCCATCTGAAGCTTACTATGAGTAGTGACATACCATACCTATAGTCGTTCTGCTTTTGTGTTGTTAAATCAAGTTTGCAGACTTAATGGTTCTAGTGCCCTTGGAGGCAACAAGCATACATATCTTCACAACCATGGTTTAACACAATACGGGCAAATTAAAAATAAAAAGAGATAAAGAGAGATGGGAGGTAGTGACATTTAACTACAGAGGCTGGTCATTACAAATGGCTGATAGTCAAGACTAAGGTGATTGATAATGTAATTTTTTTTATTATCATCAATTTATAACATGATGCTCGAATGCAGTCCATAGCAGGTACAAGGAATGTTACTTAAGCAATAGACAAAGAAGAGAACATTTAGGAGATGATAAAGAAACTATCTATATGACCTGATTAGGGAAGCATGTTGCAGGATCACACTCTCGAACTCAATAGATAAACATAGTGGTAGAAAGTGACAAAGCTCAGACATCTCCTCTATGGTCTACATAGTGTAATCCAGTCATATATGTACTCTAGCTACCTTAACTACACACTAATCCGCTGTCCAAGGTTAAACGACTAATTACATCCTACATTCTGACAGCTATGATGTAATTAGCTTTATGCTCCGTTCCTAGGCTGACGAGTGTTCCAGTTCATCCCAACAAGTGGGACACAAAGGGGCTGCATCAAAGGATGGAATAAAAGAAGGCAAATGACATTATTGGTAGGTGTTCGGTAGAATATGGCTCCAAGGGGCAAAAAAGGAAGAGAAGGATGCATGGGCTTCTTTTGGTAACAGTATTGTCACATCAAAATTGATATAGCACTTCCCTTTAATCGCTCGTACGAGACGCATTCACGCTGTGAAATGCCGACGTTACAAGATGTCGAGGGAGCTCCGGACAGGCCTCACGATCAAGAGAGATACAATAACGCTGACGAGAACCAGGCTTTACTTTCCGGTTTTGAACGTGACAAGAATTTCCAGAATGACAAACGTGAGCTTGAGGATGGGGGTAATATTGAATCTCCAACACTAGCTGCCACGTACCAGGTCAGAGCCAAGAAGATGTCGGACACGTCGTATTGGGCCCAGCTGGTCGGCGCATTCGTTGTGGGAGTGCTATGCACTGTCATAATCCACCTTATCATCGCCCACTGCTCAAATCACAACTCCTCTCCCCACCATGACAACGTCAGCAACGTCCAAGTTCAAGTTGCTCCTCCTTACGTAGGATCCACTGAAGTGCATCAGTTCCCTCCGGTTGAGCCGACCAACAAATTCCCACAACTTTTCCCTTCGAATGTAGGATATGGAGGAGCA
>Ga0153959_1000420_pt1 | contig 19199 bp, 10 predicted proteins | sample TSFL043MetaG_FD_104685 | JGI IMG/M metagenome (GOLD analysis project Ga0153959, IMG submission 104685) | Attine ant fungus gardens microbial communities from Florida, USA - TSFL043 MetaG | ecosystem: Host-associated > Fungi > Mycelium > Unclassified | place: USA: Florida, Wekiwa Springs...
GGTCTATTTTCTCTGACTTGACTCAGCTTGACCTACTTGACTCAGCGGTTAGAGTATCGCTTTCATACGGCGAGAGTCATTGGTTCAAATCCAATAGTAGGTAAAACCGACCGAAACCCCTGCTTTTGCCAGCATGACAGCAAGCACGGACTGGCAGCAAGGAGTCAACTGAATGACCAAAGCATCGGTTGCTTCCACTTGTGGTCTTCTTCGACCGCTCGACCGATAGGGCCCCTCTCTTCTTCTCTTCATCTATGTGGGCTGCCTGCCCCGTCCCGAATAGACGAACAGGAACAAGCTGAAGAAAGGCGCGAGAGAGAGAGAGTTGAGTATCAACTCACCTCCCCTCTTCCACAAGTAGGTGAAGACCAGGAGGGCCGGAAACCCCAACGGGAAACCTTTCACCGCGCCACACGATTCTTTCGCGAAGCGCTCTCTCAGACCTTTCCACTCCTGCCCCCGCAAGAAAAGAGGTTTCAAGATAGCAGGCGACCAAGTGAAAGTTAACAGCCCCGAGCAAATCTTCTAGAGAGCTTACTTTTTTTTTCTACTCTTTCTCTCTTCTAAGAACAACTAAGAATCTAATAATAATAAAGAAAATATAAAAAAGACAATTTCTATTCTATGGACCCCTTCCCTTGGACCTCCGACCAATGAGGTGATGACACATGCATGCGTGCATATGAACTTCTAAAGAGTGGGTTCCAAACCTGGGTGGCACTATATAACTCAATCCATTATAGGGCTATTGGTGGATTCCTTCTATTTTAGAATAAACTCTGAGATAGAGGAGACTTTAAGGGGATTTTGTCGAGATAAGGACTTGCAAAAGTCGAGTAGTCGCAGAAGTAAGGTATCAGACTCGCAGAAGACAAGTGAAAGGTATCTCGAGGTTTCGCCGCTTTGAAACATTTCAAAATTTCGCAAAAATTCCGCTTCTCTAAAAACTCGGAAGGCCCCAGGACCGCCCTTAGTTGCCCTATAACCCCCCGGCCCCTATGCCAAAGCAGTTGAGTGCAAGGAGGTCAGAGCAGAGGGGCTTCCCGGGTAGCAAGCTAGTTAGGAGAGAAGTCACCTTTGGATTCTTAAGTAGGGGGGCAGGGGGGAAAGCACGATAGGAGGCATGTCTCGGGCCTAGGTGACAGCAGAGAACTTTAGAGGTAGGCTAGAAAGGAAGGAAAGAGAAAGGCTAGGAGCGATATAGGCTAAAGACGGAAGTCAATTCGTCTTTCGTCCGTATTGTGTCCCATGCCAGGATGAAGAAATCCAAGGATTTATAGTAATGCTCATGGAAGTATTGACTGATTTAACGCTCATACCAATATGGCAGAACATTTGAACATTTTCTTAACTATTGAAAAAGCTCTTGTCTTTTAAGGAAAATTTTGTTCTTAGAGAGATATAGCCACCATAGACTAGCTCGTCCGTAGGGCTATGATCAGGCCAACATGCGGTCTAGAGATCTAGTTGACGCTTGGAAGGAGTACACTGATATCCTTGAGAGAGAGAACGTGGCCATCCCGACCTATAGCAGGGAAGGACTTTTTATACTTCCTGCCACAGTTGAGTAGGCCAGAAGCCAGAAAGACAGATCAGTTCGTTTGCTGGATGAAAAGCAACAGAAAGAAGGTTGAGTGATAGACGAGAAGAACGGTTGTTTTCAGATGACGAAGTATTCGTCAACGATAGGGCTTCGCGCCTGAGAACAAAAGGCAGAGAAAAAGGCAACCAGAGGATTTCCAATAAGAAAAGGAATAAGACCCCCAACGCACTCAAAGCGGAGGGGCTCTTCCTCAGAATGACGATGTGTGAGTTTCTTTTGTGAGGGGATAAAAGAGGGATGAAGAAAGTTGGCCAAGATCATAAGGTAAGGCCAAAGGGATTGGTGCATCTTTTTCTAGAGGGGGTCAGGAAGTTTCGGCACCAGAAAGATTGCCTGAACCTGGAGAAAATCCAGAAGAGAGTAATCTGGAAGAAGATCAGGACTCAGATCAAATGGACAGAGTTCCCTTAAGATCTGTCTTCGGTCAGAGTGTGAATAAAGGAAAAAAAAAGGAAAGCCCGTTGCTAGTCCTCAAGCGAAGAAGAAGAGCATGACAGAGAGATAGAGATAGAAAGGGCGGTAACCCTTGCCTACGTAACTTGACCGATAGGTCAAGGGACAAGCCCTTGGCTTAGTTTTCGGAAGATCTTTTTTATGTTGGAGGAGACTTTCCAGCCTTACTCAAATAGAGGGTGTAAATGCCGAAGAAAAAGAAAGGGAGACAGCTCGGAATACAACTGAGGGCGTTTAGCCTCCAGTTGGCTCTCCAGGATCGACGGATCAGCATGAGATTGTCAGGAATGAAACTTCCAATGCTCCTGACGCCTCTGGTTCTGCTCAACCCTCTCGGGCTCCCGTTGCTGAATTTGACGAAGCAGAACCCTCCTTAGAAGAGAAGACAATTCCTTCGTCAACCCTGCGAAGCTCTCCCTCAACATCATGAAGTTTTTTTTATGCAGGTGAAAGGAGGGGGTCCATTGCTCCTCCCGTCTTTTCCGGCAAATGCTATGTTCAACTATGCCCACCCACCTCGACAAGCCCGGAACTCCAGTCAATAAATGAACGGAGGGATGAACCGGATTTGAATGCAAGAGAAGATGTTTGAAACCTCCTGCCATAAGGAAGGGGAGATCCGTAGTAAGAGCTCCCTCTCTCCCTGCTTTCGACGCTTTGCTATTCTCTCAGGGAAACTCCTGAAGTTACGTCTTTCAGTACTGGGACTGAAGTCAAGTAGTTGAGAGTTGCTGTTTGCTCTTTGTCAGGTGCCGTTAGTTAAGTTCCTTTTGTCCTATAGGTTCGCTCTAAAGGTCAGTGGTTCAAGTCAATAAGCGAGGAGGCCTTCTCACTCAAGCTCAAGCATTTACTTTTCTAGTTCGAGACCAACGTCTTGGGGCTAACGTGGGATCCACTCAAGGACCTACTGGTTTAGGTAAATATCTCATGCGTTCCCCGACTGGAGAGGTCATTTTTGAAGGAGAAACTATGCGCTTTTCAAAAAAGGTCGGAAGAAATATATATATTTACTGGCTGCTTTTTATGCAAAAAAGAGAAAACGGGATGGAATTTCCACTCATAAGGAAGGAAGGTTAGATATCTTTGACAGGGTTGTATTTTTGGTTGAAATGGGATGGTGTTCAAACTCCCGAAATGCAGTCTAGACAGCGGGCCCTCCCCTTTCTGACTGGACTGACTTGGGGAAGGGTCAATCTCCTCCGGAGCATGCTTCACAGCCCGTCCTGACCAGAATCTATCTCTCAGCGATTCTTTTCTCCGCGTTTCACCCCTTCCCAACCAGCCCGCCTGTGTAAGATCGGCTAATTCAAAGGGATTCATCTGGTCCGAAGTTGTCGGAACGAATCGTTTGCTTTATCGAACAAAGCTTTATTAGGGGGTCTTGGTTGGCCCCCTATTTTCAACCATTACAGCTGGCGTCGACCAGCTTTGCGATACGGACGGACACAAAGAAGAACGCAGGCAGCAGAAATGCAAAAGAGAAGAGCAAAGATTCCCGACCCGTTATTGACTCAACCACAAATCTGTTGAATGAAGGTAGCTTGCTTACTCTCAGACACTAGTTAGAAGGAAATCCCTTGACTTCGCCCTTAGCGGCCTTATGCAGTAAAGAAAGCAAGTGAGGCGGCCATTCGAACGTAAGAGGATTCGATGTTGCACCATCTTCAACTCTTCTCGGCATCCTTAAGAAGTAGATTCCCTTTCTGGGCTACTTGACTACACTATTATTGTGAAAACATCAGGCACATTAAGAAGTTTTTTCTCTAGCCTTGAGGCGGTGAAAGTACTGGAATGGGAGTGTAGGGTAGGACCTCCTAAAGTCAAAGTAAAGAATTTTTTTATCCTCGGAGTCAATCGCTTCCTTAAGCCCGGGAAAGAAGAATCCCAGTCGAGGGCCCTCTTCCTACTGACTTTGCAGCGCTTACTCTAAGAGCGGCAACAGCAAGTGCCCTTACTCAACATCTTTTAACGGGATTGGATCAACTACTTATTTAGTTACGTTACGATAGAACCAAACTCAACGGATGAAAGAACAGCAATTCTCTGTTCATGGTTTCATGGGAAAAGAGTGAACAGTCGATTCGGCAAGGAGAGGTGTTACGAACACCAGGGCAATCTCGATGAAAGTAGAAGGAACTAGATCAACGGCTACTTTCCAGCTTGCTGCTTTCACTATGACCTTCCCCACCTAATCTTCTCCTCCATATAGGCGGGGTATAGGAGAAGCCCCGGAACTACGCTTGAAGCTTCATTCAGATCGATTCCAGTCGCCGCTACGCCACATCAATCCGTTATGGCTCGACTCTCTTCCTTAGCAACTACGGATTCTCCGGGCAGCCATATTTGCTTTTAATTACATAAGTACATTAGTTAGACGAGCAGTGGATTACATCACCCCGATTCGCACCAAGTTTTCTCTGTCGGACATGGAGAAAGCTCCAAGGATTGACCCGGGGTTAGACTACTCTACGGAACCCCTTTGGACGACTGCTCTGTGCTTGCCGGTATCTTTCGTTCTTCCGGCCAGGACCAATTCCGCCTAAGGCCATGATCGAGTCATGACGAGCTAGACTGATGACGCTCTTTCAAGGACCGGCAAAACTCTCTAATGCTGATGATCAAACGTTGCTTCGGATGTGTATGAGAAGGAAGCTTCTCACAGATATTGACTCTTAGATAGATACCAGCATAGTATCTTAATTAAAAGTTTCTTGAACTTGGTTGCACTCGTAAAGCGAGCGATAGCTTAAGAGAGCTGCGAAAGAAGCCCACGGAGCGGTGATATTTCCTGACTAGCAAGTGGAGGATCATTCCAGTCTCTGATGGCGTAGCCGATGTGTCATGCTAGGAAGCTGAGCTAGGGCTTTTTTTCTTTCTCAACGGGAGTGAAAACCTTCCTCTATGCTGACAGAAGCGGAGAGGAAGGCAACAAAAACAAAGAAGGAACCAGGCTAGGGACATGGTAATAGCAGTCTCTGTTCACTCATGCTTGCTGCTTAAGACTCTCTTTTCCCTCTCCCCCAACTGAATGAATGGCGGGATTGAATCTCTAAAGAGAAGGTCTTCTTCCACGCTTATACCATTTCTGGGCTTCCATTTCACCGGCGAGGAACTGAGACTTCTAGTAGTAATGAACTCAACTCATGGCCTCTGGTTTAGTGGTTTCACTCCTTGCATCAGACCGTACTTCCCTCGCTTGGTACTCGCTAGCATAGCACTCCGCTCCCAACCAAATCTCCTTGTGATCCCTACCCTCATCCATCAATAGCTGAAGGGCGGTAGTCTTAGGCGAAGACTTTTTTAAAGAATCCCTTCCTTCGGCGAAGGGCTAGACACTTCTATAGTGGGATCTCTTGAACCTATGAAACTCGTGAAAGTGGGTGAACCCCTTGCCCTTTCCCTGGCTCCTTGCCTCTCTCACTCAAGATAAGGTCAGGTGATCCCTTTCTGTCTCCTTCTCAGTTAGGTCAATAAGCCCCTTCCTTTTGGTTCATGTAAGAAAGGCGAAGGTGAATCCTTTTCTCCCCTCTTCTCTTGGTACAGGAGCTGAACCCATTCATTGCTGCTTCCTTGGTTGCTGCACCTGCTTCTGCTCTTGGGTTGGTAACGAAAGCTGCTTGGCACGTCTCAGACCAGGGCCACTTGTGGTCCCTTTTCAACAAATCTGTAAGCGGGGCTGCTCTTTTTCGAGTACCCCCTGATGAAAGGGCGGTAATAATTGGCAAGCCCAAAGAATGATTGCAGCTCCTTTACCTTGGTCGGGGCCTGCCACTCAGTGATAGCACGGACCTTCTCCTTGTCCATGCGTATAGTTCCTCCCCTTATCCAGTGGCCGAGGTCTCTTCAGAGCGTGCTGCGCGAATGAGGAGAGAAGTTTATATGAAAGTCTCACAAGAAGGATGGAATCGTGGAATTGATTGGAGTTAGATAAGTTCCTTAAGCTAAGGTAACTCCAGGAGTTAGGGACGAAGTGGCCTACTAGGGTTTTCTTAGGACTCTAAGAATAAGAAGAGCTTATTCATTCCACTTTCCTTTTTCCTTGAAAGGAAGAGTTTTCTTAGATCAATGAAGGAGAAGGAGGAGGGCACAGGAGATTCGATTCAGTCAGCTTGGTTCTTGACTTTGCCATTTCAAAAGCACTATTCAAGTGAAGTGCAAGATCCATGACCCGACCGCTTAGCCTCTGTAGGGGGAAGATCATACCGGAAAGAAATTCTGCCTTTAAAGAAGGACTTTCAGGTAAGCATGCATAGCTTGATGGGAAAGAGAATAGAAGGAGTAGGTCCTCTTATAGTATCAGTATCCCTCTATCCATCTGTCTTGCATTGCTTTGCTTCACTGGAGCTTATATAAAGCGGCGATACGAAGAAGAGAGAGAATCCGTCTGTCTTTATAGTGCAGATGGACTTACTTTACTACCATCAAAGCTTCCGGTTCTATTCCTTTTTGTTTGAAGTAAAGGCTTGTTATCGACGAATAAATAAGCTCTTTCTACTTTGCCCTAAAAGCTCATCCTAAGGAAAGCAGTTTTCACTCGAGAAGATAGCTTAAGTTATAGTTATCACAGCTAAAGCGATAGCAACTCATGAACGAAGTGCTCGACCATAGGGAACGAGCGGAATAAAAGTAGCGAGTTAAGGGTTCGGTAAGTATCAGAAAACTTGGGTATCTTCTATCAGGGTGATAGACTTACATTTTGACAATGGCACATAGCTGGAGCGCCCTTCTTCTATCTTCTATCCTCTCATATTATGCCAAGCCTTTCTCGGCCAAATGATAGAGGCGAAGGAGATTCATTCGGGTTCTCAGCTAGCTGCCATCTAGAGATCTTCCTGCTTAATTTCCGGATAACTGAACTGAGAGGTGCCCAGAAATGCGGAGCCCTTATACCGATTGATGTACTTTACTTCAGTCCGAGTACTGAAAGACGTGACAAAATCAACACCTGGTACTGACGAGCTACCCCTTACCGAAGATGGTGGGGAAAGTCACTTCGTACCCTTCCCTAGCTCTTGAGTTAATGAGTTCAGTAGTAGCTGAGTTCTGACTTCTTACCGAGCTATGTGACTCTATACCCGAACGAGGGGAATTGAATAATACTTGAAAGGAGAAAGAGAAAGAGCTACATACTTCTTGTAATACCTGGAACGGACGAACGATAAGAAAGTCAAGTGTGAAGTTTAGTCTACCGGAGCTCATCTATTCTCTTAGTAAACGATATTCATTTCAATAGGAAGAGAGAAAGTTAGACAAGAATTATCATAGATAAGAGAGATTCGTTCTGCCCTTTGCTTTTATAGTCAAGTGAGGTAGTCCTCTCCCAGGAGCTTAGCCTTGTGTGACCTGAAATGGGTCGGCGACAGCCGGGATACCAGAGGGCATAAATTCCAATCTGACTTCAGAAGCAAAAGTCGAAACTGAAACTCTTATTCTTTCAGTAGAGGGGGATCCATGTTCCCTATCTTTTGTACTGTCAGCACTTGTATCCTTGAGTCTTCCCTTCGGTCTTTCCAAGTGTATTGGTTCTTTTCTTAAGACTTTCCCGGACTTGATTCTTCCTATGGTCTCTTCCAAGACAGGGGAGTGAAATCTTCTTTCGATCTTGAAATCCTTTGTTTGTACCAGACGAGATTCACTGTAAGAGCTTCGCGCTCTCTTTCCCAAGGCATATAGCAAGTGTACAAGGGAATGTTAAATAATCATGATCTTTGGTTTTTTGCTAAATCGATATATAGAAGAAGTATCATGGGTTTTCATCCCCTAGGTTACAATATCGGAACATAAAACAACATAGGAAGAACAGAACGACGGAGAAATTATTCACAAGGAGGTAATAGACATACAGGGGTGGAGCCCGGGGTTTCCTTGCTTTTCTCTTACTATTGCAGAAAAAAGCTAAACCCTTCCATTTTCATTTCATCGAGTGCCAGCTCAGTGGAAAGATATCTATAGGGGTCAAGGGCAGCTAGAGCAGGAGTATCACAAGCAAACCCGTATTATTACCTAGACTAGTTCCAGCCTGCCTATTTCAGTTAGTTTTCAATCCTTTAATTTAAGCAGCCCCCTTTCCAGCAGTTTCTTAGGGAAGCTAGGGATATGGATCTTACGCAAACAAGTTATCAATCAGGTAAGCGGTGAACAATAAGTGCCTTTTTTCAAGTAATTGAGTAAGTGCATGAGCCTATCCTCTCTCATCTCAGATTGGCCTCTTCGTTTGCTAAACACGTTGGAAGGAAGGCGATGGTTCCAAACCTCACTTCAAAAGTGCTCAAGGAGAAGGGACAGGGAGAACAGGGGCCAAGAAGCGTAGTAACCTAACGGCTGACCAACACTAAACGGTAACCGGTGGTACCTCTTAACGCGAAGGAGGACCAGTCAATACATGACTGAGCCCCAGTGACGGGTTAACCACCGATGAAGCGGTATACACATCAAACAATAGAGCGATCATCTGATAAATGAGCACACGTGGCCATCTATCAGTGGCGGATTTCATATAAAAACTAGAAACATTTTGAAAGCCGACCAACCGCTCTAGGGGTTTTGTTTGATTGTAAGTACCATCACCATCTAAGCGACGCAAAACTGACATCGCCCAGTCGTGATAAGGCTTCAACAGCCTCTGTTTCACATAGTTACCTATGATGAACAGTCGTTGCTTACCCGCCCCGGGCGGCGACTCTGCTACAGAACACTTCGCCAAACCGAGAAGCTGCATCATCCATAACGGGATGCACATTCTCGATGTAACGAGAGATGAGATGTCACTGTTTAGCATACTGGGAGATTCTCTGTAAAGAGCAAAGCGAACCCTGCTCTCCCAGAGAAATCCAGTAGGAATGAGCCCCATGCTTTCTAGCTCAACACGTGTGTGGCGAGCGAAAGCTGCTAACTCATACTTAAGTGCAGGGAAACTGGAAACTACACCTTTCTCCTTTCAGTCGAGCCCTTTTAGCCCTCTCCTAGCTGCTAGCTGGTAGCTCTTCTTTCCTAGTAGATCAGTTCTGAGTTCCGAGACTATTAGCTATTAGCTCGTAGCTCTCTTCTTGTAACTAGGTAGCTAGGCTGTTAGTTGTTCCTATCCGACTAGTAGGAATGACAAGAACAAGAACTACTAGCTACCCAGCTCTTGGCTTGGTAATGCACTCGGGCATAGATCCATTTTTGTACTAATACAAATGCGCACTATCAGGAGCATCTTCCTGCGAGTCTGCCTAGCTATTAGGAAGTAGGGTCCTAGAAACCCGGATATACCCATCTCGCGTAACGAGGGTAAGTACCTATGAAAAGATTCACGATTTCCCTCGGGGTTCTGTCTTCTTAAGTAGCTTTCCTGTAGGGTTGGCCTAGGGATCCGGTTTTTGGATGGGAATAAGCGGCCCACCTTATAGCTTAAGGGGACAACACCAATACCCACTCGATTGGACAAAACAAGACCTGGGTTGACATCCACGAGGCAATTCAAGTAAACAAGAGGGTTGACCACTCGGGGATAGACTTGGTTCCTCAGTGAGTCAGAAATGCACCACCTCTTAGCTCCGCTTGGATGAGCTGACCCTTCTCTTACAATACTGGGATTTCAGCTTTTGCTCTTGCATTCCATAATGGGAAGAACCTCTTCGTCTATTTTCTTCGGGGGATAGCAGCAACCTGCAGGTTCGAGAGACCTGTGGAAGAGGAAGAGAAGCACGACTCTCTTATACAATAAGTAGGGACCAGAGCTGCACCCTAGGGCGGACTGACTCAAAGAAAAGAAAGAGAAGGGGAAAGATTGAATCTTGGCAGAGTGACCCACTTTATACCCATCTGCCTATACGGGGCAAAGTCCTCACTTTAGGTTTAGGAAGAAATCCCGACTTGGGAGCTAAGCTTGGATCAGAGGTGGGCGGACCTTTACTCTTACTAAATTCTATTTCATATTTGTGCAGCCGCTCTAACTTCTATTGAGAGGCCCTTCGGGGGGAGAGCCATTATTGGGCATATAGAAAGACGTACTCTTCTGCGCCCCGACTACGTCCTCTTTTTTGTACCAAAAGGCCGACACTAACAGAGCAGGCCTACTAGCAAATCTAGGAGTGACCGGGGGGCTAGGAAAGGGGAAAGTACTGAATAAGACTAACAGATAGGCACGCACAATAGAAAGAATAGAAGGAAAGGGGCCTGGTCGTTTCTATGTCCCCAGTTGCATTCGGTAGGCAATCCATAGGCAGGAGATCACCCAATGACTCACTCAATCTAAATGGAGTGAGGCCTAGCGTCGGAGTTGCGTAACTATGATCAGGTAGAAAGCCTCAGTTAGAGTAGAGTGACCGGGCTATGAAGTTAGCCCATTCGGGTTGGGTTGAGCAGACGATCATGCGGACTATTTTTCGTCTTAAAGATCGTCAGCTCTTGCTCTCTTCTCTTTGGCAGTCAGATAGCGGGCAAGGACAGAGGTTATAATAGATTAGATGTTCTGCTAGGCTATAGGACTAACAGCGGCAGCTGCAACCTATATATCCGATGCATTTATCTGCTGTAGTTTATGTCCTTCTGAGTACTGGTATTAAAATCAAAGATATTCTTAAGAAAAGATGCAGTAAAGAGAAGAACTCCTAGGGCTCTCTTCTCATAGCGTAGCAAGCTCGTGATCCCCCTCTATCATCGTATGAGGGGAGCGCGAGAGCAGCGTAGCCGCACGAGACTTCTTTTAGGACTTACATGAATTTCTTTCCCTCACTTTCAGTTCTTCCAAGGTTTCTTTCCCTTCCCTCCATACTGGTCTAAGGGCATCTCTCTTATTTATAGTAGGAGGTTTGCTATGTCCACACCCGATTCTATTACCAAATCACCAAATCCGTTGTCTATCCTAATTGGTTGTACCCCTCTGAGCTTGAATATGAGCTAAAAGCAGTTTGCTCTTCCCGTTGTTAGTGCTAGTTCGATTTCAGATTTCTAAATCGAATTCATACTCATAGAAAGAAAACAACATTGGATTTGATACATGAAAACAACCGGAAAGAGAAAGACCAATTACTACATGTTAGCGAAGGCGACCAATGTCAAACTCAAGCCTTGCCAGCTTAAATAGAATATGGAGCTTCCTCGCGTTAGTAGGTTACCGAGCTCTATGTGGTGAACGGTTTATGCCTTGTCGATCTTGCTCCTTGAATGAAGCCTTCCTCACCTTATCAATAAATAGGTCTGTTTGGAGCGGGGAAAGTGAACTACTCCTTACCGTATTATCACCTTGCTTCTTATTCCCTGTCCTCCACAATGAGAAACATAATTGCGTGGAACGTAAGGGGGCCGCTAGGCCCAATAAAAGAAGGTTAATTTACTCAATCTTTAAAAGCGTCAATTGTGTGCTTACTATAAACTAGGGTAAAACATGCTCACTTTTCTCGTTTGCTTGATGTTCGAGGCAGGTTCAGCTGGGCTCGTTGTGCCAGTTTCTTTCTTATATGTCAGATGGGAAGAACTCGTTTGGGTTCAGAATGGGCCTAACAAAAAAAGACAAAGAAGACCAGACATGAAAACAACAGACACTTATTTAATTTAAACCTTCTAAAACTAAAAAGAGTCGACGGACTCTTCTATTCTAGTCTCCCCGGTGACCGCGGGTGACAGCACGCACAATTAGGTCTTCCTGCTCCGCCCGCAGCGCTTGCTGCCTCCTCTCCAAACCCTCTATGCGCTCTCTGGTAGCGCGAATGCGCGCTTCTTTCCTTGCAGGATCCATTGTTCTAACACTTCTCAAAAGGAAGTTTAGCACTCTACGGTGCTCTTGAATTTCATTTTGCAGTTGCCCCATTTCGGCAGCAATTGCAGAAAGCCTGTCCATAGCCTAGTACTAAATTTCTTTGATTTGAATTTGATGAAGTGAAGACACTTATCGAGCCTCCATTTATAGAGTGGTAGAGTAATATCGCCATGCAGTACGAATTGCATGGCTGGCACTATAACCACGCTGCCTGTATGAACAAACAAACTTTGTACAAACAGCTTACGTAGAAAAGATTCCATGCCAATAGACCCATGACATCCATGTACTGAGTCGTCAAATGAGCCACGTTAAGAAAGCCCAAGCTTACATGAACCATCAAAGAAAGTCCTACAAATGAAGACTTGGGCCTGTCAAGCCTGCTTTCCTCGATGGAAGCCCACAGAAGGGCCAAAACACAACAAGCCTACCCATCATCAAAGCAAGCCCAAGCCCATGCAAGAAGGACCTCATTGTCATGGAAGCCCTTTCCTTACTCCTCAATATAGTCTAGGATAACGTTTTTCTGACCAACTCTCATGGCTTTAGGAATGGGCCCCTAAGCTAGCGCCTAATCTAATTTCTTTTTTTTTTGTAACCTCGTGCGAGTCTAGCTCTTACAGGTCTAGGATTCCCGTTATCACTAGTCTGAGTGCCCCGAGATCCAGTGCCCGTAACGTAATATGTCTAGTCTCCTAGTGCCCTTTGGGAGGAGTATCTCCAGCTTTTTCTTTTAAGTCAGCGGTATCTCACACGCAATCTCCTGCAGAGTCAAGGTCAAAAGCATCTATTATTTTATTTCAGGATTCACTACGGAAGAGGAGTACTGCTTCACTCACAGGGACATCATCGAGAAGAAGAAGCCAAGATTACTCTCGAATAAAGAAGGAAAGAGGGTTGTGACTCAAATGGATCGTTGAAAGACTGAGTCTAGGACTTGGTTGGTTGAAGACTTGCGGGGGAAATAAGTATGCGGGAGGAAGTAGCTCCAGATAATGAGCAGTAGGAGGAAAGTCAAGTATTGGAGCAAGAGGACTCGCATGTATGTGCCCATAGCAAGATGCCCTTAACACTTAAGCATTCCCAAAATGACTAATCCACTTAAAATTCTTTGATCGCACATTTATTAGAGAACTGTACACTTCGATGAAGAAGGACCCACAGACATTCCTTATTGTTCATCTCCACAGAAGTGAAATAGCAGGATTTTATTCATTGGATAGTGGTGCTACATGGAGTTAGGAAAAATACGATCTCATGTGGAAGAAGGGCTAGACTGATAGAAGATCTTAAGAAGACAGGATTGGCACTTGACCTAAGAAGCTTTGAGACTCTTTTTAGAAGTTCGATAAGAGTTACTGACTTACTCCGCTCACTCAGTCTATAACCAACGGAATCTCTCTCATTCAACGACTTCTATATGTGATGGAATAATTGAAGAAAGATTCGCAAGGCCTATTTCTTTGACTGTCCAGACTCTCGTTCTAAGGATGCCCAGGTTGAATGACTTGATTCCGATCTTTTCCAGTTCACTCAGGTCGGTACGAAGTTTGACTCTTTTCTGCAGAAAGAAGAAGCGGAAAGTCATTCATGGTAGGTTATTTCTAGATTTATTTTGAAAGAGACAGACAGAGCGAGTCCACGATAAGATAGTCCTGACCCAAGAAGAGATAGCGAGAGAGGTAGTAAAAGAAAGGAGGAGAGGCTTACCTCCCAAGTTGATGAGTTTTGGATAGATTGTTAAGATCCTCATTCGATAGAGCAATCCCAGATTCTCAATGAAAGGGCTTGTCAACCGAGTTTGACTTGCTTGAGGAATGGGAGTAGGCAGTGAAGCTTAACGAAGGTAGGATAGAAAGGAATTCGCTAGTTTTGGGCAATTAAGGATAGGGAATGCAGGGACTCATTATAGATAGCGCTAGGTGTGTTAACTTACTTAAGACTGGCACATGAAAGAGGCTAAAGAATCTCATCACAATCAGTAGGACCCTAAAGAAAGAGTGAAATCAATGAAGATCCATGATAGGATAGCAGCCATGGCAGTCTTGCTTGAAGAGTCAAAGGCAGGGAGAGAGGGAATTATTCGATCTATTTTAGGCCCGAGTACTCAATCAAAGTTGCAAGAGGGGAGAAAGATTTCTACTAACTAAACTGCAGGGGCCTATGAGAGTTCAAGCCTTCTTTTCAATTCTATACAGGGAATTCAGTTGTGAGAGAGGTCATCTCGGTCTTTTACTTATTATAATATAAATTAGAAGCTACAGCAAAAGGGGTTCACTCCACTCAGGCTATCCCGACTGCAAGAATGAAAGAGTCAATCTATCTTAGTCAAGGCGCTCGCTCTGCCACAAAGGGAGGAACTGGCTAAATAGAAATAGAAAAGAGATGTTTCCAATTAAACCATAGATGTCCACTTCATACTTAGAGTATTAGATTTCGGCTTGCTTGGGTTCATTCAAGGCATCTTCATATCTATTAAAGAAATCAATCAGCTCCTAATTAGGTCCCCCAAGGCGAGCGAAGTGACGTTTTTCTTTCTCTCTTTTTCTCTTCCTCCGGTCAGAAAAAAAAGATTTATAGAACCAGATGCATAACAAGAAAAGAAAGAATAGTAGTGGTGCCTGCGCGCAAACAATCTTAGAACTGAGCTCTTGTAAAGGTGGGCGTTCCTACGCTTTAAGCCCATATCTCAGATGCATGCCATGCCCATTGGAATAGCCCATCACCAGGAAGCCTTTTATCCATTTAGCGCAGTTCCCCTTTCCCTCTCTTCTTATATCAACTGAACATCCTAAACACCAAAAGGAAGGGAGAAGCGAACTCGACCAGGTGGTTTTTGATCATTTTATTGACGCGATTTTCAATGAAAGCTGAGATGGGGTAAGTGTGAAGAGTCAACTATTGCCCTACTTTTCTTATTTCTTAGAAGAATTCGCCCAGTATACTCCGTGTGATCGTATATAGTGCTTGATCAATAGAAGCTGCTCCCGTAACCTCCTGTTGATGCGGCATTAATGTCTCTTGCTGGTGGAAGGACAAATGCCCAATGTCTTAGAGAAGTAGCTGTGGGGGAATAGAATAGGTCAGAATGAAGCCAAATCTTTTTGCCAAAAGGGCTTCTTTTCGACAAGAATACGGCATAGGCTGTTGAAAGCTCTCTCTGTTGGCTCTTAGCCTTTCTTACTTTCCTGCTTTACTGCTTGGAGGAAGAGAATCAGCTGTTACATACCCGGTTGTGAAAGAAGGCAAGTCTACTTTCACTTTTGAAGGACAACTTCCCTTGTTAATGTACGAGCAGGGGACTAGAAGAAAGATGCCCACAATCCGATGCTAGAGGAACTGAACTGCCAATACGTATATCAAGATCTTAAGTATTGAAAGGGACCTGTACAGGCGTGAAATCCTAATGCTCCAAAGTTCATTCTTCCACCTAATTTCTAGCCCTGGGTAGTAAAGAAAAGTGGGATACTCTATTTCCAGGATTGGGATTCGTAAATATGTTAATAGATTCTTGATCTCTATCTTCCATTTTTGGATGTGTGTCTTATGTCTATGTAACGGGGACCTCTCATGAGAAATTGGATCCTAGAGCTGTGAGATGTGGCACTGAACAAGCTCATCTCGTGATCTTAGATGGAACATTAGCCAGTCTTCTCTTCTAGGAAGAAGCGGTCCTTGCAAGAAAATAGCATTTCATAAGGACAAATCAATATGAAATGCTATTTTCTTGCAAGACCCGTTCGGATAAGGGAAAACTCCAGAGATTGCTTCGAAGTAAGATTTTTTGACTTTCTGTTTTGTCGAGCCCTGCTTTGGTCTCTGGTTTGATGGTAGAATGGGGGATAGATAGCCTTTCAAAGTACCTTTCCCTTTGACTCTGCTTTTTTCTATTGGACCAGGCAGGGATCTCTGATTAGTCGAATGAGCCCATCCCTCTGGGATATCATTCATTTATTGGTCGATCCAGATTTCGCTTCCTTACTTCCCCATTGGTGTGATATGATCTTAGATGAGATTCTATTATCGTATGCGCTTATGAGAGGCGAGAGGGTGCTCCTTCATGCGCTTGTAGTGAACTCCCTTATCGCGTGATGGTGCTATGCGCTTCCAGTTTCCAGTAGGTGTGATTCACTACCTGCGCTACCTGGTGCGCTTGATGGGATCTATATAACTAAGACCCATAAAAGGAAATTTAGACTTAATATTACTTAAAATCACGCTTGTACTTTGATTTTCCTAACTGGTAAAAAGGACTCCCACACGGTTTATGGGTGACTCCCATATCCATCTCTTTCACTTTAAGTAAGCTATCGTTGTAAATAAGAGATTGAGTCTTTTATTTTGGTGCTGAGCCAATATTATTTTGATGTTAGGTTCGGACCGAGCGCGTTTAAATATTAAATATATTATTATTATATTGATTGATATTGAAATCCTCTCTCCTGAGCGAGTACGTTTCGCGGTTACGTACACAAGTGAAAAGGCACCAACTTGATCGACTATGAAGAAAGTTGAACCCAAGCTCCGGAGCGGGGTTCGCTTACCCTTCATCCATTAAAGAGCCCCACCGAAGAAGAAAGAGTGTGATTGAAAAAATCGGGAGAAGCCTATTTAGGGAGTGCAAGAAGATCTATCTTGACGACCAGAGGAGAAGAAAGAACCTATGTTCCGAGGTTACAGAAAGAGGATTTGATCGAACGATAGAAGGCGCAACCCTTCCACTCCCACGTACGTTACGACATTCAAAGCATTGCTTACCAAATAACTAGACAAGACAGACTTGACGGGTAGAATCTACACCACTTCTTTCTTTCATTCTTCCTGTAGCCACACATAGAAAAAATGCGATTTCGAATAAAATAGACTAGCGACGAACGAGCTTCATGAATCGAATCCACGCGAGTGAATCTAGTGAATGATACTTCATCGGAATCAAGAGTTGTGTTGTAGATTAGGTTCATCATTTTTCAAACTGACTATTTCGTCCACTAAAGTAGAAGTTGATTGAGGATGGGCTAGTGCTGTTGCCTACCATCGGTTCTTTGTTTGCCCAGGGGAAAGCTCTTCAAACAAACCCGAGAAAGAGAAAAATCAGTGGAAGTGGTGGTGGCGAGGCAATTCATATTGTAAACTTTCCTGTGTGTGCCCATTACATTAAGTGCATGGGATATTTACTCGTGACCCAAGGAGAGGATGCACGACGAGAAGATAGGTCCAGCTTCAGACCTTCACGAGCTCCTACACTCGCACGCTTCTAAAACTGAAAACTATGCTCGTCCCCAGCCAGGCAAAAAGAGTAGATCGTTCGACCTGTGCTTCTGTTGAGATCGTTTAACTCTATTCCATAAGCTGTTTCTTACAAGAGAAGAGTAAGAGCAGGGTCTGAAAGCGTTTAATCACTCACTTTCAATATCTAGAGCATTAAATCCGATTCACATCACCTGAGAGGCTTACTCACTCGTAAACAGCTGCCTATACTAATACCAGATACCAGAAACGATCTTATTTGATTGAAACTCCTGATTATGCCTCGAGACTAATAAAGAGAGAGAAGACTCTCTTGATCAAAAATTTCCCAAAAACAGGTAGAACCGCTTCACTGGAATTCAAGGCCATTCCCTTGAAGGCTAAAAAGAAATGATTCTAGCCCGCTTTATCGGGAACTCTTATTAAACCTTTTCCTTCGTGTCATGCCACTCGAATACTCTTTGTGGCTTCTAACCGGAGTGATGAACAGGCTATGAATATAGTCTTTGCTTTCCCCATTTTGGTTGTTTTAGTTGATTGCTATTCTGCTCGCCTTCGGCGGGATACTTCAGTTTAGTAGAAACCAAAGAAAAAAAAGAAAAGAAGTAGGTAGATATAAAATAAAGGCAATGACTATGGAAACCTATCCTCGGCTCTTTTTCGCATTCATATTCATAATTAATAAAGATGGAGTCTCGTTCGTCAACTCACGCGGGCACACTCGTGGCCCACGGAGCGGTACACATCGCTATTGCTATATTCGTATTATAGCTTATCTATTCATCATAATTTTATTCATCTTCTGCACTATCTAGAATATAAAAATATTATCTACTGTTGACCAATCGGATTCGACTTACAGTAAGTCTGCAGCTACTCTGACAGCAGTTCTTTTGTATAATATAGCTCCAAGGATGGCAGAAGGAAGATAAGTGAATGGCCGACTCGGGTTTCATTTCAAGATGAGGGCGCGGCGAAGGATATTTGCTATTCCCATAGCTTTCAAACAAAACAAGCCTTGCTTTGCTACTTGAATAACAGGTAATCTTACTTTCGCCTTTCCCTGGTCTTTATTATCGCCTTTCGGGTTGTGGATGTTATAACGGATTTAGTGGGAAAGAATGGTATTAGCAGTAGCATTAGTCTTAGTGAGTGCCATTGGTTTCGATTCTCCGCATCTTTGGTTAAGAGAGAATGGGACTCTATGTCTTACGTGATTACTCCGATTAAACCATGGGGAAGGGAAGGAAGATCTTGGCGTCTTGATGCATCGAATCCGTTTCCCGGTCTTTGAGAATCCGCTCTTAGGGGAATATCCGTTGTTTGATAGAATCGAGTTCTTAGAGATGAAAAGAGAGGAATTTTTTGGTTTATCTTATAATAAGATAAAGGCTGCACATGAAGGCCTTGTTCTCAGATGTGGAATATCCGCTGTTGAGGAAGCATCCAATTCCCAGTGGTATAATAAGAGAGAGGGTAGCTAGGATGAAGGCTAGCCCAGTTTCACCTTGATTCTACTTTACTTTTCTTTTTTTGTTGCGTGTACCTTTCTTTGTTGAGATTGGGTTGGTGTTAAGTGTACCTTAGTACTTCATCGAAAAGAATGTTTTGCATTCCAAGTGAGATGCTCAAGAAAGAAGGGAAGAATCGACGAGGAATCTATAACATAAAATAGTGAATGAAAAAGCGTGACGAGAATTCCCAACTCGAGATGTTAGAAGGTGCAAAGTTAATAGAAAATATATTTACCAACCCCGACTTTATTGGGCTGATACGCCTTGTCCTCCTTTATATACTCGTCAGTTGGCTCAACAACGCCGTTTTAGCCTGGATGGTGCTAAACCACGCCAAATCGCTAGGAATACCTGTACGGCTAGAATACGGGTGGTTGGGCGTTCGCATCATTCCCATACTAGGTAACCCCCCTACCCAGAACTCTACGGACTCTCCCCAAAGTAAGAAATGAAATGGGTGCCAGGGAGAGTCGTTTTGTTCCATGAGGGGTGCTGGGAATTCCGGATCGAAGAAGAGGCCGGCGCGAACACAGTGGCCTCTGACCAGGACCAGGAACCAATTCGAATTTGGATCTTGACATGTCGGTGGTTTTTAACCGTAGGCATCTTGCCAGGAAGTTGGTGGGCTCATCATGAATTA
>Ga0153959_1000429_pt1 | contig 18676 bp, 29 predicted proteins | sample TSFL043MetaG_FD_104685 | JGI IMG/M metagenome (GOLD analysis project Ga0153959, IMG submission 104685) | Attine ant fungus gardens microbial communities from Florida, USA - TSFL043 MetaG | ecosystem: Host-associated > Fungi > Mycelium > Unclassified | place: USA: Florida, Wekiwa Springs...
ACCTGGACAGAGCATCACATGTTCTACTGCCTATTGTTCTACATATGGCAGTCCTTTTGTGTCTAAAATAGCGATAACTTAACCATATAAGGGGCTGTCCTTATTGTGTTCAAGGATTGATGTACATCTATAGGTAATAGATTAGTGTCATGCCAAACCTTGAGGTCCTTGTATCTCCACAGGATCTTATTGCCCTAAGGTCTATTCATGGTCGTCAGAAGCATATTGAAGAGAGCTTCCATGTGCACATGGAAGCAAATGTCTGTGTTTGGCGGTTCCCAGGATATCTGCCGATCAGTGTCCGGCACTGATTAACTGATATCTTGATGAGTACTGATTGCTTTGACACGTTTTGGGCATCGTTCGAAAGGTCTTCTTAAGGGCTTTTCAATGCATCTTAGACCATGGGATTCGTGCAAGTATCTGTGGAGTTATGGCTGAATGAAGTTTGTGACATAGGTTCTGAATGTCACTTATATTGCCAAAATTAATTGTCTAGTGTGACAATGCAACAAAAATCAAACACAACCCCTAGCAGGAAAGTTGATGCTGAATTCAATTCTAGAGAAAGCTTGGACCCATATTAGCACAAACTTTATTATGAAGTTATCTTTAGCTCGAGGATAAAATTCAATCCTAGTAGTAGTAGATAGATTTACAAAAATGATACACTTTATACCTACTACAAAAAGAACGAATACAGAAGGACTAATACAACTATTTAGAGATAATATTTGAAAGCTACACAGACTACCAGATAGCATTATTTCTAATAGAGGACCACAATTTGTAATGGGTATTATGAGAGAGTTAAATCACATGTTAGAGATCAAAACAAAATTGTCAACAACATTTCATCCACAGACAAATAGCCAAATAGAAAGGATGAATCAGGAGTTGGAACAGTATCTCCATATGTTTATTGTAGTGAATGTCAGTTGAGATAACTTAAGTTCACACTCTAAGTTGGAGTTGACAAAAAGAACTCATTAGAGTTCTTACTAATTGGCCCAGCTACTTATACATGAATGCATGTTTACTAGTATTTGTCTACTCAAATTATCTTGCAGACTCCTTTTGAGTCATAGTATCTCATGCACTTCAAACTATTACATAATAAATGAAAATAAAATATTCCGCTGTCATAGATTCTCCAGCTTACCTGCTATTTCATTACATTTATAGACCATCGACAAGAGCAATGGCCAGAATAGTTGGATATGGCTGAATTTGCCTACAACAATAAAGTGCATACTAAAACTAAGGTGTCGCCCTTTAAGGTGAATCAAGGAAAAGATCCAAGAATAGGGTTTGAGATGAGAAAGAAGGTGAAGTATGAAGGAGCAGAGAAATTTGCAGAAAAAATGAGAAATATGCAGAAAAAGGTCAAGGCAGTGCTACAGAAAGTGTAAGAAGATATAAAGAGGTATATAGATAGAGAAAGGAGAAAAGTAGAAGAATACAGAGTAGGTGACTTAGTGCTACTTAGTACTAAAGATCTGAAATATCAGATAGCCAGAAGACATACAAAAAAGTTTACTAAATGCTTTGTAGGACCTTATAAAGTGAAGGCAATTATTTCTAGTAATGCAATAGAATTAGAATTACCAAGTACAGTTAGAATGAGAATTGGAGATAGTGGAAGAAAAATCTGTTCTCCAGATATAATAAGAATCTGTTCTTGAAAAGGATCAAAGAAGAGAAACACGAATATAAGGGAAGAATGGTGTAAGGTTTGGGATCGTGGTTGAGCAACCTTAATCCTTAACCTACTCTTTATCAGAGTTTGACAAAGAGAACTCGTTAGAGTTCCCGCTAATTAGCTCGGCTACTTATACATGAATATGTGTTTACAAGTATTTGCCTAAACTATTTTATCCCGCGTATCTCTTTTGAGTCCTGATGTCCTGTGTGCATTTATTATTACATAATTATGAGAAAAGAAAAGGAAATAAAATAATCTGCCGCTGTAGATTGTTTAACTCGCCTGCCATTTTATAACAAATGGTAGAAGAGTGAAATGAGAAAGATCAATGAAGAATTGAGGAAGATAAAAAATACCTGGAAGAATTAGAAAACAAAGGAGAGGATATAGGTAATCTTAGGAACCTATACAATAAGCTGTGAAAAGTCCTCGGGACAAGGACCTTTAAAAGGGGGATAGTATTATGAATCGTCCATTCCCTCTAAGTCAATATTTATTTATTTTTTCTTTTTCTTTTATTTTATTTTATTTTATCAAATATGTGAGAACTTATTACCAAATCAGGAATGGTGACTCAATAGAGAAACATAAGAGAAATATAATATGTACAAATAATTAAATTGTATAAATAGTATAGAACAATTAGCAGAAACTCTAACAAGTTCTCTTTGTCAAGTATGATCTCAAGCTAGCTCAGCTGACAGTTATTACATAATAGCAAAGGCAGTTGAGCAGAAAGACCATCATGAGAGCTCTATAGTATAGGGTGCCAACAGTCAGACCTACCAAAATAGACCCAGAGTCTAAAGTATTAGTACATTTTACCAAGAAAGAAGCAATGAGAAAAGTCAAGCTCTCTCCAAACATTGAGAGTTTGCAAATGGACATAAATGTATTAAAGACCATAACTATAAAAATAATAACATCACAGAGCAGACTTGGAATAAGCCATAAAGCAGTTGATTTATAGGCAAAAAATGCTTATGTGTTATAAAATGGCAGGTAAGCTAGACAATCTGTGGCAGTGGATTATTTTATTTCTTTTTCTTTTCTGATAATTATGTAATATTAAATGTGCATGGGACATCATGACTTAAAAGAGATGCGCGGGATAAAATAGTTAGGCAAATACTTGTAAACATATATTCATGTATAAGTAGCCAAGCCAATTAGTAGGAACTCTAACGAGTTCTCTTTGTTAACTCTGACTTAGAGTACAAGTAAGGTTAAGGTTACTCAACTAAGACCTCATTCATTACACTATGTGCAGTTATTCCACTCAATAGCAACAAAAAGAATGTCATATATATAATGTATAATAGCATGCAAAAAAAACACAAACACAAACTTGGGTCTACCATCTTCACAACTATGCAAGATGCATGGGGCTTGGGGATGTGAGGCCATTGAAATTCATAGGTACCAGCACATCTCGAAATTTTCCCAGAGGTCTTGCTAAATGAGTTGTGAGTGCAGTTCCCTGATCAGACAACGTCATCAGTATGCTATTGATTTCCAATTGCACTTGGTATGCCTACTTTGTATTGTAGTTCTTGCCACTCCACGTCTTCAGTTGAATTCAGGGCCAAGAGCATTAGTGGCGGTCGGTGGAGGAATCGGGTGGGATCTTCACTGTCAGGGCCATCATCAACTGGTAGAACAAGGATCTTCCCAAACTGTTCAAGCACATACGACCTTGTCAGTGTCTACCGAGATATAAGATTAAATACTGACCTCGCTGTCGACCATCCCTATCCCCTGATCTTTGGTTTCTCGCCAAACTTCTCCGCTCAGTCCAACAATGACACGAATTTCATCCTTAGGTCTTTGAGGTTTTGATGCAGCAGAGACAAGCTCCCCTGTTGGTGTCAGAAGTACCGTGGTATGTAACTTGTCGGGAGAGACGATTTGAGAGAGTAAATTATGTAAGGCCGGAAGTACAAGCATTATAACGCGGGTTCTATCGATACCTGAATTCAACTGTCAGTGTTAAATTGGGAGATGTTCAGCGTCGAAGGCCTGCATACGATCATGGTGTTGTCGTGTTTGTCCGGATGGAGCTCACAACACTCGAACACTCGAACGCTCAAAATAACATTGCAACCAAGGTATTGAAGTTATACACAAGGTGAAACAGGACAATAATAACAATAGCTTTAAGCGTTCAAGTCTCATATATAGGGAAAAAAGCAGCACTTCAGATGCCATTTATTGTTTGCCCTGTGTTTGCTGAAGTATGTGAGTAAAAGGATGAGCAATTGAACTGATCATACCAGATAACTCATTAACTGTTGAAACTGGGACTCATTTTGGTGTGGTACTCCAGGGGGCCCGGGCAAAGGTGATGGTGGTCCCCCATACTGTGGCGGAGTCGGTTGACGTTGTTGTGCGCCTTGTAACAACGCCATGATATTAGGGGGCAGCCCTGCATGTGATACATTCAGAGGCGCTCCAGTATATGCATTACTGGGGGGAAGGGAAGTGGGGTATGACGGCTGCTGGAGAGTTGGCGGAGGTGGATAAGAAACAAAGGGAGATATCGAAGTTGAAGCTTGCACTGGGGGTGGTATGGGCGGTGCTACAACATGAGAAGGTGCTACAGATGCAGCCCCTGGCTGTGGCTGCTTCAGAGCAGCCAAAAGTTGCTGCACTTTCCTAGCTTGTTCAAGTCGATCATCCTAGCAGAGTCAATACAAGCTTCACATTGCAAAGAATTGCAGCTCTGACACTTACCCCACTACTAGCCAACGATTGTCCCGTAGCAGCGGCAAAAGAAGGCGTAGAATTGTAACTATTACCGCTGCCATAGCCACCATTTCTGTTGTCAAATTTATCGCTGTATCCTCCATTTCTTCCACTGCGTCCACCATGCTCATTGTCATGGCGCCCGCGACGGGGATCACGGTCCCGGCCGTATTCTCGTCGGTCTTCCCATTCACTCATTTGGTGGCCTCCTGTATGACCACCTCGACCACGGCCACGGCCACGGCCACGACTTCCGCCACTACCACGACCTCTGTGGGTATCGATTCCGTCCCAATCTCTACGACCACCATTGGCACTGAAGAGGTTAGCACCATACAGCCTCTGGTTGAAATGATCTCACACACCGGCCTTCTGGCTGCCCTTCGGTATGATCCCAAGCGTATACAATGTCCATTACGCCATCTTGAAGACCTTGGTGACGAAGTGCATTGAAAGCATCCTCACAATTCTTAAATTCCTTATTAGTATAATCCTCACATAGGATCTAAAAACTAACGCGGATGTCATAAAATTCTACATATCGAGAGCTAAGAGTACCCTCAGCGTCAGGGAAGGAGATCGGTAAACAATTACGCACTCAACACGATCATTGACCAGTCGAACGGACTTGATATCTCCAAAGGCCTGAAACTTGCGGCGGACTTCATTGTCATCAATCGGCTGACCAGACGGGGATGCCCTCAGGGTCACTTGTAGTGTACCTTGAAATTGCTGGATATCTGTTCAGATACACAAGGTGGAGATTGAGTCAAAGAGTGAAACAAACTTGGTTTCTCTCTCTTTCAGGACCTTTTTGATCATCACGTGGAAGGGAATAATGTACGTCGATCTACTCCTATATGTTCAACATGCACATCAAAGAACACAAAATATTCACTGGTCGTCCACTGATCTCAGATCCTTGAAGACGGTCTCTGGCCCGCTCTGCAGCACGAAGGTCATACTGAAGAGTATCCTAATACTGCAACAACGCGGGAATACTGAAGAACTCACATAAGTCACAAAAACCATACCACGTGTGGAGATCAAATCAAAGAAGGTTTTGATACTACCAAACTCTTCAAATTGATGCCGAACATCATCGCTGTTGGTTTCGTACTGGTATGTGGTTGAGTCAAAAAGTCGATAACTCCTGTACTGCACCAACCTTGATATTACGGATAAAGAGTGTTCGACAGGGTCGCTCTCGCTGGATACGTTCTTCGATAATCGAATCGTGGACTTTGTCATCTCTGTCTTTACGCACAGGGAGATGCTTTGTACCGCGTGAGTATCCACTAGCATCGTCATCATATCCGTTTGTAGCACCGTCTAGTTGGGGCGTTACAGATGTAAGAAACTCTTCATAACGTGGCCAGAGAGAGGTCAAACAAATAGAGAGCACCACACCAGTGTTCACGAAAAGAGGCAGCTCAAGGTCAAAATCATGACATCTCATCGGCCAAGGATGGATTGATCTCTGAAATGCATGGATAGCTCTCGATTCAGATGGCATATGGTGCGATTATCGAGACTTCACCGCCTCGCTCTCGCTAACTTTTAGCTTAAGCTGACGAAATTCGTTCAAAGTCATTGAACGCTGGCCGGTTTCCGTAGGCCTCAATGCTAATCAAGGCCATAGACAATCCTTGCAGCCCTTTTTGGTGCGAATTCAATCTTAATCATTAGCGCACCTTCATACTTTCCAAAACCCTGATTATAGCTTGAGTAAGAACCGATATTCTGGTAATAGGAATCTTGGTGAGGAGCCTGAGAATCATACTCATTGTAGGCTTCCATGTCGTTGGCATATCCACCATGCATTCCCCCATCATAGGAGCCATAGTCTCCAACTCCACCTCTTCCGCCGCCTCTTCCACGACCATAGCCACTTCTTCCGCGGTAACCACCGCTACTTCTCTCCTGAAATCGATGACCTCTGTCGGGACCAGGACCAGATGGAGACCCTCCTCGACGATGATTGTCAAAGTTTCCACCATAAGGATGATGACGATTCATGTTTTCTCAGGAATTCAACACAATTTTACTGCTTGCGATGATCTCAGTGACGTGGCGTTCAGGGAATGTGCAAGCAGAGCAAGAAGGCACAGAGAGAGGAACGATGCTGATGGCGAGCTCAAACTCAGTACTCAGAGTGAACCAGACTACAGAGATAAGCAGAAATGTCTGACAGTGTAGATGGGAGGAGGCAAGAGAAAACTGTAAGCGTGATCACCATACTGCTCCCCGGCAAACCCCGAGCTAGTCACAGAGCTTCCTTTTCGGGCCGACATACAGCGCGTCACACCACCACGTCTTCCACGCAACCATGTCCAAGCAGTATCAGTTTAAGCTCGTGCTCCTAGGTCAGTTTCTTCTTTTCGAACGCTTGTTCCTGCTTACGCTCTTTAAGGTGAATCAGCTGTCGGAAAGTCCAGGTACTTTATCTCCTATTTTACTTGTCACAAAGCTCATTCTACAACAGCCTCGTCCTTCGCTTCGTCAAGGATCAGTTTGACGACTATCGAGAGAGTACAATAGGCGGTTAGTCTCATGCAGAATAACAATGGCAGATGGTTTTTGACCATGCCTCAGCTGCCTTCCTCACGCAGACAGTGACGATTGACGAGCAAACAACCGTCAAGTTTGAAATATGGTATATTCCCTATCCAGCTCCCATTCCGTCTGTCCTGTGCTGACATCCACGTAGGGACACTGCCGGACAAGAACGTTATAAGGTGTGCTTCCTCACTTCTTTTGTCAGCCGGCTAGCTGATTTGGCTCCTCCAGTCGCTGGTATGTCTTCAACTACGACGCTGTGGCGACTTTATGATTGAAATCTCTTGCAGGCGCCCATGTATTATCGCAACGCCAATTGTGCTGTAGTGGTATATGACATCACACAAACATCCTCTCTTGAGAAAGCCCGCACCTGGGTGCGTGAACTACAAAGACAAGCGGATCCGAATATTGTCATTGCGTTGTGTGGCAACAAGGCTGATCTCGCTGCTCGCCGTCAGGTTAGTCAGGAAGAGGCTAAAAAATATGCAGATGAGGAAGGTCTCATGTGGGCGGAGACAAGTGCAAAGACTAGTGAAGGAGTGACAGAAGTCTTCACGGAAATTGGTTGGTCAGCGCTCGTTCTTGCACTACTCATCATTGATTCCCTTCCCCTCACAGCTAAGAAACTCCCAGCTATTGCTTCTCCCGCTGTCCGATCTGGAATGAGAGTAGGCCCCGGAGTAAGACAAAGCGTTGACCTCAATAAGCAGGCAATCATACAGGATCAGTCTGAAAATTGCAATTGTTAGAGCTGCTTGGCCGCTCGCTGCATACAATTACTTGGATTCAACCCTAATTTCCCCCTCCTCCCTCCCAACACGTCTGTCACTTATTGCTCACTTTGTAACCTACTTTCCTTGCAGACCCTTGGACCCTTGGGATATATACATTTTTACGCAATATCTGATTCTTCCACTTCTAATGCAATCATGTTCTACATGACCGTTCATGAGTGGTGAGCGTACCTTAAATGCATGCAAACAACGTTAACGATACTCAAAACAAGTTTGGTAACCGAAGGGCAATATTATTCAGAATTTTCGAATATCATTATGTACAACCTCCAACTGTCGCACTTCCTCGCTTTTCTCCCACAACTCCCTCTCACTGGAAGGCTCTTTCCGCAACTGGTCTCGAAGAACCACAGCGACGTCATCCAGCGGAAGAACATAAGGTTCTTTCTGATGACGAAGCATTATAGATATGACGTGGAAGAATCGTCTCCGCTTGTAAAAGCAGATTGGCCCAGATTCCTTGTCACTCAAGTGGTCTTCAATATGGACTAAGTCAGTGAGGTACATGGCGATGAAAGGCAGGCAAGGACCATCGACATTGTTCAGCTTGCGATAGGTTGCAAAACTGTTTGACGGGTCGTTATACCGCGAAAGTGAGTCCAAGACAGATTTTTTGCTAACATGAGCTATTGTGAGCGAGAGTTTTTGGACGATGTTGCTGGTGAGGGCAGTGACAATGGCGCTCATAGAAGCAATATTGTTCAACAAGCGGCATCTCTAAATATGATCGTTAATATAAAGCATTGACCATTGACCAAGAACAAAATACAAACATCCGCTACTTTGATCCAATAATCAACGGCTTCTGCCCGCTTCTTTATCACACCGATATCTAAGATACTTTTCTGCACCCAAGAAACCACCTTGTCATGGACTCCACAGTACTCTTGGAGGTTTGTTATGCCAGGTCCATTCTGTGATCTCGCGTACATGATACACTCTTGGGGCAAAATCTTCCTGTACATTTCAAATAAGATCATGGTGAGTTGCTCTGCAAGGTCTGCATTTTCTATCTTCAAAACATCGCCTTTCTGAGGCTTTGAGTTCTTCTTCTTGCGCGGACCAATTGATGGGGATATAGTGATAGGGTTTCCACTGGAAAATGTCTGTCCCATCTTAATGTTAGCCCTTGATAAATCAGTCAGAATGAGAGATCTTGCCAAATCCTTGATCTGATCTTGGATTAGCTTAGAGAGCTTGCTGCTAGGACCTGATGTAATTGATTTCAAGAATTCTGTGAGACGACCTGCAATGTTTGGTTCCTGTTCCAATAGATGATTCGCTTGGAGCCAGTCGCCAAATATCTCCAAAACCTTTCGTTGCGTTCTGCCCCTTCCACGTTCTAACCAATCCTCCAATTCAGCAACATTTAGACCCTCTTGTTCAGGAAGATCATAGTACTCTACGAGCGCATCAAACAACGCGCCTGGGGACATGAACGATGGAAATGTCATCAGAAAGACATCTTGATATTGTTTATTCTCCGCATTGGTCGCTGTTAGTCATGAAAAATGAATCAGCAGCCCAGAGTAGCGGAGACGAACATACCGAACAATCGTTCTACTAAAGCAGGAATGGTTCCGAAACGCACTTGACCATCTACATCCGTATCTAACTGATCCGTAAACCTTGGCTTCAGATACCACGGAACCGAAGCCTGTAGGACCAGTACAGGTTGGGAAAAATCTTCTGTTGGCGGAAGTCTCCTCCGTTCTGCATTCCGGGGCCATCTAGCAGAGATACTAAAGGCACTGGCAGATTCTGGGCTACCGTAACCTATCCATCTCCGCACACTCGGGCTTCGCATGAAACGAGATGAACTGTCATCTCTCTGATTCAATGTCAGCGTTATAGGTCCATTCACACTGTTATTAACTTGATTGGGTAACTGAGGCACAGGTGTCGTTGGAGAAGGTGGTGCATTCTTGCGACCCTTGAGAGTATCCAACGAGGTAGGAGCTTGGGGCAGCCCCGAATGGCTCTGTGAAGTACGCTCCGGGTATTTGATGTTGTGAGGTGATACCTACGGTGTACCAATAGAAGACATGAGACAGAAGGGACTATCGACAGAAAGACGTCATACCCTGCCTCTCGGTGCTGGTTCAAGCTCAGGCTCCCACAGCTGCTCCGCTTGGTATACGTAAAAACGAAGATCTTCTTTCACATTGGCCAGACGTTCAGCCATCTCTTCTGTTAGAGGATTAACAAATGCTTGGGGTATCCAGCCAATTGTATCCCCTCCCCGGTGCATTGCTGCCCACCACCCAGTGTTCTCGCGCTTGACTATGAGAAGTATCTCATTCTTGCGGAAGGAAAGCTGATCATCATCAGCAGCTCGGAAATCATATATGCACAAGACAGAGAATTCATCCTGGTCTGAACCAGTGCTGGTCGGTGTTGTTCGAGATGTCCCTGTGCTGAAGTGGGTAGATTCTGAGGATGGAGAGGCAGACTCAGGAGAAATGACAAGTCCAGAGACATATGGAGAGGGATCAATGTGAATATGGAGGGATTGTCGTATGTTTTGGGATTTAGAGGTCATGATAGTAGCAGAAAGGAATCAATAACAAGACAGGTGGATCAGAGTTCAAACCACGTCAGGTCACGTCTTGATCTCGTACCACCACCATCCTCCCGGCTAAGTGCGTCCGGATGTCCAATATCCTACCGAACACCTCTCATTAATCCCCTACTCCAACGTCTCTTATCGTTGTTCGCTTCCAAATCACACTTCCAACATCAAGGCCCCTTGAATACGAGCTGACGCTGTACCCGACAGCACTGCCAGCTCACTACCACTTCCATGGCCCAGTGGCCCCCCTGTCGACCTCAACCATCCCCCGAGCTTCCCGCAACTTCGAGCTGGGGACATCCGAGTCAAAAGACTCGCTAGGCCCGAGACCGAGCTCCTGGAAGACCTTTTTAGGTCTCGGCGATGCAGAGAGGGTTCGGTTCCCTTCTCAAAGGTACATGCGACTGGGCCGGTGCTTCAGGAAGGCCTTCGGGCCGAAAAAATACCATACCCACCTGTTGTACCCACTGCTGCGGACTGCAGTGAGAGCCCTTTGGGGTGCTTACCAATGTTATAACACCTAGGCTGGGGCTGAGACCTCAATAAAGATTCGTCATTGGGATTGGGATGGCAGGACCCGACTTCGGGGTACTGGCCTAGGAAAGCTTTCATTACTTCTGGGTAAAAGGTTACAACTGCCCGATTTATCTCTACTACCGCCACCATACTACTCATGCTTTTTCAAACACACCGCTACCCCACCAAACCTCGCCCACACCTTACACATTTGGCCTTATACCTCCTGTAGACACACCTCTGACATTGGGTCTTCCACATTTTAGCACTAGTTTGGTTGTTGCGGAATATAAATGCTGAATTGAAAAAAAAAGTTCAAACCATGTGTATTGGCAATTCATGCTTGAACAAATGTAATACCAGTTATAAGGGAGAGTCTCCCTTATTAAAGACTCTCCCTTAAGTCAACTGATATTACATTTATTTGAGCAGAAACGTCATAACGGTGATTGGAAATTGCCAACATGTATGGTTTTTAACTCTGATTTGCCTGTTTTTTTATCAATTTTTTTCTGCTACTATCATAACCCTAACAAATGTAATATCAGTCAACTTAAAGGAGAATCTCTCAAGTTGACTGATCTGCAACCAGTTCAGTATCACAAAATTACCAGTATACCTGTTATGAGCACATACTTGTCTCTTCTTTGTGGCCAAAATATATATTACCACCACCAACATATGATATCTGCAGTTGTTGAAATAGATAAAAGTTTATGGACTCAGATGTTGCTTTTACAAATGACAACTGTTTATATTAAGTTACCTAAAAGTTCATGGACTATAATATATGAAGCACTGTAAGTTATGACTGGTAATAGTAAGTGGGGTGAATACTGACCTCAGATGTCACTTTTATGGATGATGACTGAGGTCCACAGTGTCAAGACCCACAGGACAATCCTAGATCTCCCTCAGAGGGTATGAGGTTAAAGACAAGGAGAACTTGACAGAGTCCCTCTATGAATTGACTAGCTATTTATATAATTACATGTGGCTGTGGCTAATCTATTCTAAGAGTGATCATGGTACCTATGTGCTACCATCTGTCAAGTCCTGAGTAATTCCCCATGTTAGACAGCTTCTGTCTACATGTTTTCCCATACATGGTAGCTGTCTGATCAGCATATAATTGGTCTCAGATCATCACTCGATCTTCCCATACTTGTCCTTTTTATAGATCATGATGTTCCTATGTTGTAGTCATTGTATTATGAAGTTGTTAATTAATTAAATAATAAAGAAAAAGAATAAGTGCCAGAGCAAATCATGACACACAGAGAGTGTGTAAGAACCTAAGTTGAGGTTGAGTAACCCTAACCTTAGTTCCCTCTTTATCAGAGTTAGACAAAGAGAACTTGTTAGAGTCCTTGCTAAATTGCGTATACTACTTATACATGTCCAATTGTTTGTCCTTGTTTACTGGTCTGACTATATTATATAATTAAATAAAATAAAAATAAAATAAAATAAATATTGACTTGGAGGAATTTGGGCGATTCATAACACCATCCCCCTCTCAAGGGTCCTCATCCCGAGGACTTCTTTTATAATTCGTCATATAGGTCTCTTAGATCACCCATATCCTGATTTTCATCTTCCAGCTCTTCCAAATACTTTCTGTCCTCTTCTATTCTCCATCAATCTTCCTCATCTTCTTCATTCTACTCTTCAATCTTTGCTCCCTTGTACTTGTTCTTTTCTTCCTCTATCTTCTTTAAGAACAGATTTTTGTTGTACCTAAAGAATGGATTCTTCTTCCACCGTTTCCAATTCTCCTCCATCTTCTTCCAATATTCTTGATTGTATTTCTTATTGCCCCATCCATAGAGCAATTTAGTAGTATACCTTCCTGGTAATTCCCTGCTGAACGTCCTTTTATCCTCAGTTGTCTTTTGTTGTCTTACTTCTTCTTCCTCCTTCTCTCAATATTTTCTCTCAAATTCTTTGACCAACTTCATTGTGTTCTTCAGATTTTTTTTGCTTTTCCATGTATCTTCTTCTACTATATATCTTTTCCATTGCACCAAGTACTTGTTCCTTCCCCATACCTTTCTCTTGTTCATAATTTTCTCTACCTCCCACTCTTCTTCTCCTTCGATTACCACTAGTTGTAGTACTTCCTTCTTTTGTTCCTCCACTTGCAACTTATACTTTCGTACTCTACTGACGTTAACTACTAGGTGTATTCTAATTGTATTTGGCAAATTCAATTCTATTGCGTTACTAGAAATTATTGTCTTCACCTTGTAAGGCCCTACAAAGCATTTAGTGAATTTCTCCATTCGTCTTCCGACCATCTGGTACTTCAGATCTTTAGTGCTGAGTAGCACTAAGTTGCCCACTCTATATTCTTCCATGTCCCCTCTTTCTCTATCCACATACCATTTCATATCTTCCTGTGCCTTTTGTAGCACTACTTTAGCTTTCTCCTGTACATTCCTCATCTTTTCCACAAACTTTTCTGCTCCCTCATACTTTCTCCTCTTTCTCATTTCAAATCCCATCCTTGGATCTTGCCCTTGGTTCACTTTAAAGGGTGACACTTTAGTTCCAGTGTACACCTTATTATTGTAGGCAAATTCCACCATGCCCAACCATTCTGGTCATTGCTCTTGTCGATGGTCTATGAATATCTGGAGGTACTGTTCTAACTCCTGGTTCATTCTTTTCGTCTGGCCATCTGTTTGTGGGTGGAAAGCCATAGACAACTTTGTCTTGATCCCCAGCATGTGATTCAACTTCTTTATTATTCCTGCCACAAATTGTGGCCCTCTATTTGAAATTATACTATCTGGTAGTCCATGTAACTTCCAGATGTTATCTCTAAATAGTTGTACTAACCCTTCTACACTCGTTTTCTCTGTAGTAGGTACAAAGTGTGCCATTTTTGTAAACCTATCTACTACTACTAAAATTGAATTGTATCCTTGAGCTAAGGGCAACTTCATAATGAAGTCTGCACTGATGTAGGTCCATGCCTTTTTTAGAACTGAATTCAGCATTAGCTTTCCTGTCAGTGGTTGTGTTCAATTCTTATTGTATTGACAGGCATCACATCCCTCCACATACTGCTTCACTTCTCTGGTGACCCCTGGTCACCAGAAGTTCCTTATTACCAACTCTACTGTCTTCCACTGTCCTCCATGTCCCCCCACAGGTGTATCATGATGAAGCCTGATTACTTCCACTCTCAATCATCTCTGGGAACACATACTTTTCCCTCTTTCAGTATTAGGCTGTCTTTTTGACGCTATTCCTCATCTCTCAATATCTTTACTCCTGCTCATTTCATTTCTTCTACTACTTTTACTACCTCATCACCTTTTGCCTCATATTTCCTTACTTTATCCAGTAAGTCCACTCCTTCTATAACTACTTCTGTTACTCTAATCCTCTTCGCTTTCAACCACTTTTTCTTTACTACTATCTGTTCTTTATTGTCTTTTTCTACCCCAACCTCCCAATTTGGTCTCCTACTCAATCCATCTGCCTTACCCATCTTGCTTCCCGAGATATGTTTTAATAAAAAGTCGAATCTGGACAAATATAGAGCCTTTTGTATTTGTCGACAATTTAGTTTTTGATTGCCCATAAAATATTCCAGATTCTTATGATCTGTTCATACTTTGAATTTACTTCTTGTTCCTTCTAGGAAGTGTCTCCATGCCTCCAAGCATTGTATTACAGCTAACATCTCTTTGTCGTGTATTCTGTAATTTCTTTCAGTCTCATTTAGTGACTTAGAGATGTATGCTACTGGTCTCCATTTATTATCTTCATATTTAATTGATAGTATTCCTCCTGTTGCGAAGTTAGAGGCGTCTGCCTCTACTCCAAACCCCTTATCTAGATTAAGTGCAACTAATAGAGGTCAACTTGTGAAGACCATCTTTAACTACTTGAATGCTTTCTGTTACTCCTCTTCTCATTTTCACTTTTCACCCTTCCTTGTTAAATTGTTCAAGGGTCTAGCCAACTTTGCAAAATCCTTCACAAATCATCTATAGTAATTTGCAAGTCCCAAGAACTTTCTAATGTCTCTGACCATCTTAGGTACTGGCCAGTTCAATGCTCCTGCCACTTTATTCTCCTTCATTTTGATCTTCCCCTGATCCATTACTACTCCCAGGAAATTCACCTTCTATACCTTCCAGACATATTTCTCTGGTTTCATGTATAAGTCATTTTCCTCTAATCTTCTCAACACCTCTTTTACAATTTCATCATGACCTTCCTCTGTCTCTGTCTCTATCAATACATCATCTACAAATGCTGCTACTTTCCCCTCGTTAATTATATTTCTTAGAATTTCATTTATCATGCCTTAGAACATGGCAAATGAATTGGTCATCCCGAAAAACATAACTACTGGCTCATACGACCCCACATGAGTAATGAAGGCCACCTTCTACTCATTTCCTTCTTTAATTCGCACATTGTTGTAGTCCTACCAGAGATCTATCTTAGTAAATACTCTTTTATTTCCCATAGAGTCTACTAGGTCTGTGATTAATGGCAAAGGGTAATTATTCTTAACTGTCTGCTTGTTAAGTCTCCTGTAGTCCATAACCATGTGCTTTCCTCCATTTTTCTTTCCTACAAAGAACACCGGCAATGTCTGAGGCAATTTTGAAGGTCTAATGTACCCCTTCTTTAAATGCTCATTGACGAACTTCTGCACTTTCTCCTTTTTGTTTCTAGAAAGAGGATAAACCCTTGTCTTACTTGCTTTGAAATTGTCATTGAGATCTATCGCATGATCCCATATCTTTCTAACTGGCATTTTCTTGGATTCCACCTTCCCAAACACCTTCAACCACCTATGAAACCATTTAGGCACCATTTCCTCCACCTTCCTATGGTCTACTTCTATTTCCTCCTCTTGTCCCCAATCTTCTTTCTTGTCCACTGCCTATCTGACAATTTTCTTTTCATCTTCTCTTATTTCTTTCTTCTCCTTTATCTTTACTGTCTTTCTACATAGTGGTGGACACCTTATCATTCTCACTTCTTCTTTCTCCCAGTTGATCTCTGGGTTATGGACCGCTAACCATGGCATGCCCAATATCACATCTGTCTTCTCCAACTCACAAACATCTATTCATACTCTTTCTACATGTCCCTTGTAGAACATATTCACTTCCACCTCATGAGTTATTGCACCTCCACTATTACCAGTGCCATCCACATTTCTCACTTGTAGAGGTTGATTCAACTTAATCAACCTGTATCCTCCCTTCTGAGCTAAACTTTTGCTCATGGACATTTCTGTTGCTCTACTGTCGAGCAATGCCTTTACTGTCCTTCCCTCATATGTATCTATCTTCTCAATGCCCACACTCATCCACACTTCTCTTAGAGGCTTAAATGTTTACCTCACTTCTCTCACTTCTCCTTTCTACACTGTCTTCTGATTGACAGTTCCTGCCACTTTCCTTGGGTCAGTGATTCCAGTCTCCTCTTCTGGGCCCTAGGCACTGTCCATTCCACCTCTCTACCCCAATTCTACCATGGTGTTTTCTTTTCTGTCCTACAAGGTGGACAGAAGACTTCACCTTTCTCGTTCCTTTCCACTTTTTCTTCTACCACTGTATCTTTGCCTCCACAGGTACTACATTTCACTTTCTCTGCTCTTTCCTCTTCTACTTCTCTATTTCTCCAATTCCATGCTTCTTTAAAACTCCCACACCACATGTTACACAACTGTTTCTTTTGCAGAAACCCCTGCCCTCTATTCTTTTCAGTCTTTGTTCCTTTGTAGTTGCATCCCCGGCACTCTACAAAGGTTACTACCTCTCTCCTTGTCATCCATCCTTCCATGCACATTGCTGCTCCCCTTGGGAGCAGTTCCCTTACTCCACTATGCTCTTTCATCTTCTCCTATACCTTTTGCAGTGGTGCTGCTTTCTCTTGTTTTTTCTTTCTCATGTTTGGACATTTCTATTTCTTATGTCCCTTCTCTCCACATCTAAAGCACTTCACCTCCTTCCTGACTATTTCCTGCCTCCTTACTTCTCTTACTCCACACTGTATCACATGACTTCCCAACTATCACAAATAGTTACTTACTATGTTTGTGATTGGAGAGTTGATGGTTCTCAAGCAAGGTAGTTTAAGCAACAAAAGATGTTGTTAAGTCTGAGGTCTAATCCTCAGACTATACAGCCTTATATACAGGAAATGATGGTCTGTGCACCTGGACAGAGCATCACATGTTCTACTGCCTATTATTCTACATATGGTGGTCCTTTTATGTCCAGAATAGCCATAACTTAACCATAAGGGGCTGTTCTTGCTGTGTTCAAGGATTGATGTGCATCTATGGGTAATAGATCAATGTCATGCCAAACCTTGAGGTCCTTGTATCTCCACAGGATCTTATTGCCCTAAGGTCTATTTATGGTCATCAGAAGCATATTGAAGAGAGCTTCCATGTGCACATAGAAGCAAACGTCTGCGTTCAGCGGTTCCCAAGATATCTGCCGATCAGTGTCCGGCACTGATTAACTGATATCTTGACGAGTACTGATTGCTTTGACACGTTTTGGGCATCGTTCGAAAGGTCTTCTTAAGGGCTTTCCGATGCATCTTAGACCGTGGGAATCGTGCAAGTATCTGTGGAGTTATGGCTGAATAAAGTTTGTGACACCAACACTTCAAACTTGTTGCCCCCTACTATTTTCTTCTTCTGTTCCTCTCCACTCCTATACTTTCGGGCGAGGTGCCCAAACCTCCCACACTTCCTGCAGATCCTTCCTTCTCTACCTTCTAATTCTGCCCTTAACTTAGCAAGGGCATGCCTTTGGTTGAGCATGTTGCTCATGAGTTGGTTGTACACTTCTAAGAACATTGTGTGATATACTTAGAAGGGCGAGTTGCTGTTGTAAAAAAAGGTTTATATATTCTTTGAGGAGCTTGTCATGTTCTTTACCTATCTCACTTTTATATCTGCTGGAGTGCAAAATCTTTACCCAGCCAGGTGCCTACTGCTATTGTCATGCCAGACAATTAATTTTGGCAATATAAGTGATAATTGGAACCTAATAATCATAATAACCAGCTCTCAAGAGAGAATTGGCTCCCCAGACATAACTATTAGAAGTCCGGTTGTATACTCGAGAACACTATCCAAGTAGCAGAGTAGTGGCCATGATCACCACTATTGGTACCTCATAACACTTTCTGGATGGTCTCATATTATATCTATAAGACGGACTCCCCTCTAGAAGTGCTTTTGAGAGCGAACTCAACCTTAGAAGCATTTCCCTTGATAGTGATGTCACCCAATAGCTGACCCCTGGTTTATAATAGGAACACCATCAGTGGTTGCACATCAGTCCTGATTGGCAGTCCAAATATAGAAGAACAAGACGAGGATACACCAAACACCATTGGGAAGGAATAGAAAGAAGAAGAACTTAAGAGATGTGAACAGGAAGTAGAAGGGAGAGTAGAGGAAGGTTTAGGAGAGGAATCAGGAGAGTTGGAAACAGAGAGGAGTGATATCGATGATGAAAACGTGCTCAAGAGCAGTTAGACCAATGTCCAAAGTATCTCTCAAGCACCTTAGAATGCTTAGAACAGGCTCAAGGTTGGCTGATGAGATAAAGAAAGTTGGTAGGAAATGAACAGGGAATACAGAGAGTAGCTGTTGCATAATCAGATATAAACTCGACTTATTCTATCTGTCTTTTCAAGTAATCTGGAGGATTTCTTTCTTATCTTGTTTGTTGCATTCTGGGCTTTGTAATACTAATATAATACTCTAGTAGCATAGAG
>Ga0153959_1000430_pt1 | contig 18581 bp, 21 predicted proteins | sample TSFL043MetaG_FD_104685 | JGI IMG/M metagenome (GOLD analysis project Ga0153959, IMG submission 104685) | Attine ant fungus gardens microbial communities from Florida, USA - TSFL043 MetaG | ecosystem: Host-associated > Fungi > Mycelium > Unclassified | place: USA: Florida, Wekiwa Springs...
AAGGGCAAGCCCCATACCTGACGCTCACGTCGCTCAAAGTTTACAAGCTAACACTGTCGCTCGGGGTTTGAACCTCACCTGCACGCGCGAGGAACGGTTCTTGCCAGCTACACTATGGCAACACAATATATAGATAATGTTCGGGCATGGCCGGAAGGTAAATTCGAGATTGAAATTGAGGCATCAAAATTCGCAGCCCTATGATCCAGGCCTCGTGCATAGCTTATCCATATCTTATGGTACGGCTTGAATTTAAGCATAGCTGGTTCATATCCTGTCTGTGGACGAGCACTCCTCCATAGCTAAATCATTGGTTATGGTGTAGTGATGGTTGAGGTAGAGCCGGATCACAGGCTATGAACGAGCGTATGCGCGATGTGAAGATTTTTCCGTTCTGGAATAAGATCAAAGACGACCTAACACGTCAATCAAATTGATTCTTTGCGCACGTGTTTGTCTTTGCGGAGGAACTCAATTTCAGAAATGGTCCCCGCAGACTGGGAAGCAAATTCACCAGAAAGTCAAGGAGCTGATGCGGGGCAAACACACTCGCCAAATGCCAGAAATTGACACATGGTGAGCTCAGAAAAACATGCGACTGCGCCAAAGAGCTTGCTGAAATGAATTTTTGCGTTGCAAAGCACTGGTGCTGGGGAGGAGTTGGCTGCAATTTGCTCCTTGATCCTCACCATCATCCAATCACTCTTCCATCCATCATGGCTCGCAAGAAAAGTACGGCAAGGATGTCCACTGGCGGCAGAGCACCACGCCGCCAGAGCGGCAACCCCTACCCCGCTTCAAGTCCTCGACAGACCGAAGTTAGCCCCGTCATCACCCCGCGAGCGGCTAGCAACCCAATTCTTGCCGCAGCCGTGACTGCACGAGCTCCCACCGCTCCGCAATCAATCAACGATCCCATTGCTGTCGCAGCCATAACGGCAGGTATGCCTTCGGGTGGTAGGGCACCGATCCGCCAGAGGGTCCACCCTAGCCCGCCTGCAACCCCACCCTCGCAGGATACGGTCCTCATCGTAGCTCGTCGAACTGTCTCCCATTCCACCCCGGCCGTCACAACGATATCACGCATGTCCACTGGTGAAGGGGTTCCGACACGCCAGAGGGTCAACCGCAGTCCCACTTCTACCCCACCCTCACAGGACTTTGTTCCTGTCGTAGCCAATCATTCTAACCACGACCCCATCCCGGTCGCCGGTAACTCCGCAGCCGAAGGACCCAGCATGGCTACTGCCGTTCCTACGGTCGAGAACGAAGTAGCCGCCGCCGCGGATCAGCTTGCAGCCCCTCGTCACCAAGCCGGGCAGTAGCCCCTTTACTGCTCTTGTAGCGAGGTAAGTACTTTTGAGGCTCATGACGTTTCGCATAACAGTAGCTGACGTCTGCCAATGCTTCTTTGGGCTTACGCGCAGTCTAAGTCAGGTTCTTCGCATCACATGTAGCTCGGCAGTACAACGTCTCTACCAAAATGTTTGTTTTGTGTGCAGGTGGTTGTTTGTGCCGCGGAAGAGGCGAGCCTGACAGACTTGATTGCACGTATTCACAGAATCCTCAACACCTGCATTTGGAGTATGCCTGCCGCAGAAAAGTCATGCCCGTGAGCGGCGAGACGACCATTGTAGATCCATCGTATAGCTCCTAAGCTCTGACAGGGTTTCTCGCTCAAGAACAGCACGTATCCCTCCCGAACGCCAAACATCGATGGGGCAACCACCTGGATCAGTATGCAGAGCCGCCGAACGATGCCCTATTCACTGTCGTCCCTGTCGACCCGTCATCATGGCTTCGGTTGCGAATCAGCGTCAGTGCGAATCAGCGTCAGTGCACCAGGCACCGCCGCACGGCTCTTCCATGGCGACATGAGCCGCTTTACTTCCAAAACGACTGCCGTGCTCCAAGAGTATCTCAATTATTGTGGGCAACCTCTCCAAAGGTGGGGATCAGGTATGGGAGAGAGACACCTATGACGACATTGCCAAGAAGGAAGCCGAAGACGTCTATAAAGGCGATGCGCATGACTCAGATAGAAGCGCATGATCTTTACCGAGGACAGAATGCGACGTCAGTGGGTACCCTGGCCCGTCGGGAGGCATTGGTTGGGTCGCAAACGCAAGCAGATGAAGACCACACACAACCTGGCAGGAGCCCTTGCCCATCTCCCCGCCCTCTCCTCTGTCCTGGCTCTCATCACTGGCCACCACTCATCACACCTCCGTCCACTCCGCAATCTCGAACAGCAAGTACTGGTCAGGAGCCGGGACCGACGTTCCCAAGTAACTACTTTTGGCGGTCCGGAGAATAGGATCGAGACGATGCTTGCACTCAGCAGCGATGTTGGAATACACACCACGATGGACGAACGCAGAGGCGGGCAAACTTCGCCCCATCCTCGAACCGCAAGAGCCGATCAAGGGCTGTGCCGCTTACCTCTGGTTCATCGATGAGACCAATTTCCTGCGCTCGCAACGGGAAGAGACGAGCCTTTGCCTCCGAGATTGTGACTCGGCAACACTGTACGAGCGGACAACAGCCGACAGCCGGCAGTCACACCCACCTGAAGACGTAATTTTTCACAAAAGATCAAAGGGAAGAGGCGTGCAGTCACCTTCAGCGAGGTCTTCGAAGGAAATGAGGACATTCGACAGCGAAACCAGGGCCATCAACATCGTCGAACTCACCTCGTCCAGCGACGGACGCAAATCTCAAGAAGAGAGCTGCGAAGTCGAGAAGACGCGGCGGTCTGCCTTTTCCCGTAGAATCCTCCAGACGTGAGCTATTCGAGCCAGCCATTGTCCCATCGAACGTTGCTCGTCGGATAAGCACTTCATTTTTAATCTTCCGATATTTGCAACGACGCGGACGAACCAGACCCCTTGGACTTTTCGAAAGCTCGCAATCGAAGACTGATATAGTCAGCTGCACACTCTACCAAGACGCCACGCACTGGCCCCTCGAGCGACCCTCAGCGTCTCACTTGCTCGGCAAAGCAGCGGCACATGGTGCAGCACAGTCAACACCAGGTGATGGAAGCAGAGATCAACAGTTGATGCAATGCTTAGTGGAGGCGGATCCTGCAACCGCATTGGTCATCTCGCTCGCTCACCCGCCCAAGGACCGCAGGATCATGGACCAGCCAGATTCTTGCGAAGGCACGGCAAGGCTTTCGGCAAATTCAATCACCGTCCTAGGCGAGTAGGGGAACAAGGCATCGTCCCGTTCGTTCAAAGAGATGGTCCTCACGAGACAGCCACAATGGTTGGCTCGTGACCTAACGGAACCTATAGGGTAGTCAGGTCAGCGGGCGAAGGACAAGCTCAAGGGAGCTCGTATAGCTGGCAATGTAGCCTACGATGCCGTTCCAGAAGCGTCACAGCCGGAAAGGGGAGACGCTGCGACGAGTGCAACCCCACGAAATGACGCTGGTATTGAATGAGGCACAGTATCGCAGCCCCAATGAGGCAAGACCTTAGGGAAGCATGCACACTACTCCACCCTTACTCGCTCTGATACGACATCGATAGCATCAAGACATCCCCAACATCCCTCCTCGCAAGGGGTCCAAGAGCTTGGAGGGCCCAGCTCAGAAAGTCAAGAGGATTTGGTCCTCGTTTCTGACTCGCAAGCCTACCAGAGGTTTTCAAACCTTGAGAACTGAGCCTCCTCTGCCTCCTCGGCCCAGTCTGCAAGCTTCCCTCCTACCCTTTGCATCAACCGACGTCGCTGTCTTCAACATCCCTCGCAATGACTTCAACTTCATCGAGTTCCCGATCCCGAGAATGTGCGCCATCATTCTGAATCGCGACAGAATTCCATTCTTGGCCATGAATAATCCTCGCCGCACCACAGATCCCTCCAAGAATCAATTGGACTGTATAAGGCCATTTCTGCTCGGTCATTGGAGCACTGATGACGTTGAGCAGCACTATGGGCGAATTCAATCCGAGGTTTTGGAACTTATTGGTTCTGCTGAGCACTTTCCCTGTTCACTCCAGCCTCCAGCCATCGAAGCTATTCCCATCGAGGCGGAATTTAGCCCCTGGTTTGCTCCGACCCTCAGGTCCAACGCCCTTCAAGCCCTCAATCGTCTTTCCGAGGTCGCTTTCTCCATTGCCAGCCCCAACTTGCTTCAAAGTCCGCTGTGTATTCTCATAGTGTACCCGCTCTCGGTACATCTTTTGCACACGACCAGTCCCACTTCTTTACCGATCTGCACCAAAGGCTCGCTCAGGTGAGCACTTTTGGCGACATGCAAAACCGAAGCATGACGAACATGCCGGTGCGGGTCATTTGTGAGCGAGACGACCTCGGCATACAGCAATTTTGAACAAAGAAATTGCCCGTCGGCTCCACCCCTCGTAATATTGGTAGACAAAATGTCTCAAGGAGATGTCGAGGGCACTTGTATTGACCGCACTTCCAAGCATGGATAGCGCCTACTTGCGTTGGAGCTTAACACAGCTGAGAAATTCACGCCCAGCCTTGTTCACATGGCATTGGAGAAGCGCAGGCAGTCTGGTCGCGGCGTCAACGGATCTCAATGGGACGGATGGATCCGCATGCCAGCCTCCTTTGACAAATCAGACAAGAGCAAGGCAGAAAGCATGAAGACAAGGTGCATGGGAGGTGCGGTCGTTCAGGAGTACCACTACATAGCTCAACGCGGCCATCAAGGCGGTCTGCTCATCCCGGGCGCGAATCCTGTTGCTTTGCGTATCGAGTGGTCTCCTTCAAGCTACGGCGCTAACCTTGAGTTCCGCATTTTCCATCACAGCAACGAGCATGGTCAAGCGCGAACTTCTCCCCCTGGTGCTCCCGACTACGACCTGGTATCGCTGATGACAGACCTTTCTCTGTACGCACTTGAGAAGGGTCGCGTCGATCAGAACTTGATCGACAAATTTGCAAAGCAGCTGGTCAGGCAGTCCAGCACGGAGTCTACAACGCAGCCGCCTCACGAGCTCGTGAATCCACACAGCCATTGCAGCAATCACAGCAGTCAAGCCAGGCAGAACCGGCTGTCTCCTACAATGTCGCCAACTCACCGCTGGGCCTCAACGTTACGACTCACGAGTGGATATCTTCGCCGGCATCGTATATACCAGGAGACGATCTGAGCGAGGTGGAATGGGATCTTTTGCGACCCGCTCCTCCCGAATATTGCTACATTCTCGATGCAGAGGACCGTATGGCGTATCCAGCTCACCAAAGCAGAGCTTCTAACACCACACTCGCCAATACGGATGCTGCGGCACAGTGCAACGCTTCCATTATCCCACGACCCTGGGGCCTGCACTATCGATTACCAGATTCTGTGGAATCTGCCGGTTCGTTCGATGTTCAATCCTCCATGTGACTATAAATCCAGAACGAAGCCCAATTCGACAAATAGCGCGAGATTAGCGTGACGACCAGTGGACAGATACCGGCGCAGCATAAACGTCTCGACTAGCAATGCCATCGCCTTTGATGTCGATCTGGGTTAACTTTGCCTCTCCATTTCACCTCCTGTCAGGCAAATTAAGGAAAGAGAAGTGGTGCCAAGCTCGATCCATCGCCGACAACTCCGGCGTTCTTCCGTGTATGAATGATAACATCACGTCACTCCTCCGCCGACACGAAGGCCTCTGTCACACGGCTGGGCGGTTGTTTTGATAGATCGCCAGTCTCCCCGCTTTTGTCCTGCTCCTCTCCAGATCCGCGCTGCGCTTTCCATGTACAAGAGGGACGATACTTTCAAGGCAACGAGATCATACGGCTTGAGAGGATGACAAAGCACGTCGATGCATCTGTAAGGCAGTGCGTAGTACAATGCACCATTCCAAGGCGTGGTCAATGTGACTCCATTCGAGCGTTGTGACATCTTCCATCGTCCGATCCGCCGAGGGCGGATTACGTAGCAGCGAGCAGAGGTCGATCGGCAGCGGCTCCTCAAGGCTAGCGTCGGCCCTTGCATGGTCACCCTCTGCGTTTCGCGGTAAGGAATGTGGCAGACATAAGAAGCGGTCTACAGGAATCGACCCTGTGGACGTCGCAGTCTCCGACTCCATGGGATGTTCGGATGGAAGGCAAGTAGACACGTTTGGCATGTCGCTTGTGTGCGTGGAAGCGTCTAGCGGGCTGGTAGCGCTCAGATCAGCATTCGAGGATCGAGTCGGGAGCATCGTGTGTGGTTGAGTCTGCGCCGGTCGAGCTGGTTGCCCAAGCCTCGAATTCCGTAGATCCGGGCGCGATCCTGTCTCGCGACCAGTGGTCGCTCGTTCTGAGCCGAGTTCTGAAGCAGTCGATTGCGGAGCTCCTACAGCAGGCAAGTCCTGTGGCTGCTGCATTGCAGAGGTTGAAGTCCTGCTCGGATCTGGTGACGAATTAGATGCAGGCCGCGTTGCATCCGCCGATTGAGCCCCGGATGTAGAATCGACCGAAAGCGATAAGAGGCCGTTGATGGCCGTGGCATTTGTCATCGTGGAGGCATGGGAACGAGCAGGTGAGACGGCGCGCTTTCTTGCTACTGCTGTGCGAGATGAGGGTAAGTGCGATGCGTCTACACGGTTGTCTCCCAACTCAACATAGGCGGACGACCAGTCACGCGGTACGAGGGTGGACTCCGTACAGCTCGAAATATCCGAAGCAGCGGAAGAGCGCAATGCCATAAAGTTTGGGCGAAACAACGTATTGGCTGGCGTTGGTGCTGCTGATGTTGAAGAGCGGTCTGGGCTTTCCGGCACTTGATTCTCCAAGCTCAACCTTTGACGCTTGTTGGAACGGCTTCGGCTGCTTGTGGTGGTGTTCGCGCTAGACGATGGAGGTTCAAAGCCATCGGGAAAGGGAGAGTGGTTGTGTCGCGGATTGATAAGACGTACCACGTAGTGAGAATTGGGCTGCTCCACCATCTTGAGGCTATAGGGACATTTAGTGTAGGAAAGGTAGCTAGAGACATTAGCCTGAGTCCGACCCTTGTTGGGGATTCGCCCTCTTCGGCAGCTCAAATATATCGTCTTGGCCTGGGATGTACGGATAATGATCTGAAAGCCATTGTCACGAGCAAAGTTGGCGAGAGCTTCCATGCACAGGGTACGTTCGGGGTAGGTACCACTGGCTATCCATGACGGTAGTGGTGCATCGAAACCGGGCAAATAGGTGAGGTGCTTCGGGTCATTACCACTTGTCATTCTCTTGAGAGGGCCGTAGTGGATCGATCCCTTGTGCTTGCGGGTCCGAGCTCCTTTATGGTGCTGTGTATCATCGCCGTCCGATTCCGATGCGAGTGGTGAACAACGAATGCATGGTGTGCGTGTTACAACCGCAACATATTCAGAACGGAAACAAAGACACCGCAGCAACCAAAGAGCGGTCCGATCCTCAAAGGCGCACCGCGCCTCTTTACAAGCAAAAGACAAAACTGATCAGAGCGGTCCAAACTGCCGATCTGTCCGAGATCGGGTTGTGCTTCCGCAGGCCTCAGGCAAGAACGCGCCTTTGTGACTTTCTACCCTCCAGAAAATTTATTTTCGCCTTTAATTTGACCCGTGTTAACACTCTGTGTAATTATTTGAAGGCAGAAAAGGGCGTTTCGCCCTTTTATGAATTCGTAAGGTGAGACGTTCCACCCCTTTGTTGGAAATCAATGAACCAGACACGGAATCCGGGGCGAATTCTTCGAGGCTTGTAATGAAGCGCACCAGAGAGATCAGTCCGGACCAAGTCTGAACTTTCAACAGGCTACAAAGCTGCGGAACGGTGATGTCGTGCAGCTGAAAGCGTGTGGCTTTCTCCCAAGGGTCCAAAATGTTGTGCGCACGAGCTGTTTGCATCTACGGTCAATGCGCGGAGAATTTTGGTGCTTGTGACCGGGTCTGACCTTGTCGCGATGTTTACTGCACAGCAACGGTCCTCCTGCGCCTTCTTTCTCCATCGACCGACAATGCCGCATCATGCCTCAAACTCTGGCGGAGGATCGAGCTGTAGAGAGGCAGCTCCGCAGTATGCACAGGCAGACTGGTGGTGCGAGAACCTTAGCCCATTTGCGACGACGCGAAGAAACCCTCATCCAGTTTTTCGCCCGCAACTTTCCTGGGCGTTGTAACCTGTATTCGGAACTAAGCGTCTTTTGTCAATCAGACCTCGCTGCGCTGCTCTCTGATGGGAAGAAAAGGACCCTGGGGCTCATCATTAATGCTCTGATTCTAGCCCGTATCTCCTCTCCCCGTCCTGTGGCCGACTGCGGGTTCTGCGGTCCCCTCGTTAATCCGCCACCCTTCTGCTTACTGCCTCCCATCGGACTACTACCGCCAGGAGCACGAGGCCGCGTCAGCCCCAGCTTGACCTCGAGCTGTGTCTTTGAGAGGGCATTCCAAGGTCAGGCGCTGACGGATGAAAAAGTCCGAGCCTTCTTGACCAACGAGCAAGGCCAGCTCCGGCTCATCATGGACTGCAACGACATGGGTCAGCCGATGACAAGGCTCCCAGAATATGCATCACTGTTGTGGACATATGCTCATGAGGCGGGACTGGATCAAGTCGTCAACGTAGTCCAAGCCTCCGTCACGGCGCTCCATGTCCCAGCACTTGCTCCGTACGAAAACTCCACCTCAGAAGACCATCTCTGGGGCGATTTCGACGCTTTGCTTCGTTCGGTCAACTCGCACTCCCACAGTCAGGTCAGCTCCGCGACCGAGCTTACTCAGCACCAAAGACATCAACTCGATCAGCTTGTGCGCTTGCACTGCAGCATCTTTTCCGCCGACTTCGCTGACTACGTCATGGGTGTGATAATCAGGCGCTTTCGTGCGCATATGACCAACACGGCAATGCAGACCCAGGCTGCACCGGGATGGCTCGAAGCGTCGGCCAACGACCTGCACAAAGACTACGCGCCCGACAGTTACAGCTTCAACGGCCAGGTGCATGTGGCTAATCGCAACATCTCTCAACTCGTGCAGCAGATGGAGGAATGGGGACACCGCTCGAACACTGGCTTTAGATCTGCTCACGTTGGCCCAATGATGCAACGTCGGTACGACCTCTCTTACTCTACCGTTGCTAGTCTGATCGTATGTGGTCTTACTATCGCCACCGCCGCGATCATGGCCCGCCCGTCGCTTCGGTACTACTGGAGGGTGCTCGAGGAAAGCCGTAGAGTGGAACTGTCTCGCCTTGCGGATGACTTTATCCAACGCCACACGACTGTGCTGCATACGTGATAGTTGCCTCGTAAGAAATGAATCAATTGCTTTGCTAAAGACAGTATCTTTTGACTAGATGGCCTCAAAGTCTGTGGCACCAGTAAGCGTCTGAATCCGGAATCCCTGTCTTCATCTCAGAGCCACACAGCTCTTTCAGAATCGGACGATCGATGGAAATATGGCCATGCTGGTGTTCTGTCCGCCAAGATGCATATGCCACAATAAGACCAAGGAAAAGGCAGCTGAGCCCCACGCATAGAGAGAGTAGGGCTGCTGGTGTTGCTATTATGAACGGATTACATATCTTCCGGGCGATAGCTCTTGTAGTGGGAATATTGATGTTTGGGATTGCTGCATCTCGGGCCTGGGGCTCTGCGGGTACATGTGGACTCGCAATCTGCACGATTCCTGTCTGATGTCCCTGCTGGCTTGACTGCGAGCCGAGAGGCACAGCCTTATCCTCCTCCTCTGGGAAGCCGAAGAGCTGACAAGGAGTACCCACATGAACGTTTGACGCTGCAATCCCCATCGCTGCTAATACTGTTACAGCCCACTTGTCGGCGTCACATACTAGATTGGCACTGCACGTCAGCTCAAAATCGCTAGTTCGAGGAGCGTTGTGGGTCTCGTCCGAGACACCGGGTTGTGGACATTCGTATGTGCCGTTTTCCATCTCGGCAAAGCTATCCCAGGCAAAGGGCTGGCTGATAACAAGACTCGTATCCATCCAGCTGAGCCAATTGAGGAGCGGACCTTTGTCGCGGTACCTTTATGAACGTGGTCTCGACCTCAGAAGCTGTAGGGTATCAGCGGCAAGCCAGTGAGGGCGGATAGCCCAAATTGCGATGCACGGAGGGAGGTGGAATTTCGTTAGTTGGCTGTGGCAATTGGGCAGCTGCATGCGCTCGAAACGCAATGAGCGTTCTGAGTGGTGGCCGGCGAAGGCGATTGGAGACCTCCCTCGATCACTTTGGATCAATGATCTTGGACACTGATGGTAGTAAGCTGTAAGCGTTTCGCTGAGTGCAATGGCGGTAAGGGGCGTATCAAGATAGGATGCCTCCTTTTGCTGTCCGTCGGTTCCTTAAGTCTTTTCACCTGCCAGCCGCAGGTCTCTGTGCGAGAAAATTTCGCACCCAAGTGGCGTACAAAATGTACGCACCTTGGGTCAGTTGTGAGAAAATTTCGCACAGCGCAGCGTATCTGCACATTGGCGCGTGCCATGGAAGATTCCGCACGTTGGCGCACCTTCCGCAGACTTGGCGAACGCGTCCAAGTCGGAGACGAACCGAGGAGCACGTGGTGCCCGAATGGACAAAGCGCGCACTCATTTTTTGTCCGATTTGCGCCTTGGGCTGCTGGCGAGTGGCGAATGGCGAGGGATGCGTGAGCGCTAATCTGTCTTCCGCCTTCCCAAGCTAACTTACTTGCCGCTTGCTGTTCTGCATGTATCGAGCAACCGACCACTTCAAGAACTGGTCTCGCTCGGCGGGGTCGACACGACACATCCGCCTTTCTATTAGCACATATCGCTCGACTAACGGCAACCCCTCGCTACAGCCTGGACAACGACGCAACGATGGTATCAAGTCTCAGACCAGCGTTCAAGCTGCCAGCTGGCACCTATAGCAAGCTCTGCGAGATGCACTTCAGTGCTACACACCGATCGGCAACTCCAGCTTCGCTTTTTGTGAGAATCTCAAGCGATGAGCAGTACCGCCCCTGAGTCGCCTAATGATCTCGTCCCTCTGAAAATGGGCCGGTTGCTTCCGCTCTTTGTGAGAAGCGTTCGGAATCAGCTAAAGCGTCAACGATCTTATTGCAGCCAGTCCGTCCTCATCAAGCTAGCATTGACTCTTCAGCGCTAGCTTCATTTCGCAGCTCCGATATCTGATCCGCGGGCTCAACAGACAGAAGCGCGCATGAATCATCTACTGTGGTCTTCCTTGCAGCTTTTCGCAAATCGCCCGATAAAGCTCCATGAAGATTACCCTGGGCTATGTCAGAGCTGTCTTCTGCGTAGTTCCAACGGACTCGAGCTGAAGAGGCTCGCTGTCCCTCTACCTCGGCGCCTTGACGATTCCACACTTCTGTCCCAACCGTCATCAGATGTTCGGATTCGCAGTTCCTTTGCTGAACTGGGCGAAGGCTTCACTGCTCGTGTTACAACACGTATCGTATTCTCAAGGTCATTGGTTCATGGGCGCTGTCAATGACAGCTATGATAGATTCGTACGATGCCGTGTCCGCCTGATCTGGTCCGCTCGTCTCGCTCACCTTCGCGAGTCAGTTCCATCGCAAACACCGCGTTACCAGACGGTCTCGTGTGACCCACCGCCTGTTTGAGAGACAAAGCGGCAGCCAGACGTCTTGATCGTACTTTGCTCATTCACACAACTTCTTGAGAGCGTTATATAAAAGTGTGAGAAAGGTTCTCCTGGGCCTGAGCTAGGGGACAGGTGGCAGACGAGCGAATTGCTTCTTTTTATCACCATAATTCGCGTCCATAATTTTCCCATATAATATTTTACGGTTGAGAGTGACAGGCACCGTGCCACGGTACCGCAGAAACATCTCTTTCATGTCCAACTACAGTTAGGCAAATAGTATCGCTATTAAGCGATTGACACTCTGCGTCGCGGATAAGGTCTGTTGCCCTACACCAACGGTACGTTAAGAGGTAGTTGAGATGTAAGGTAAGATTAGCACCGGATTCGCGCCAACCAAGACCTGTCGTCTCGGCTACAGTACAATCGTGGCGCGGGTTTTTCGCCGGAAAATGTAAAGTCGAAAACAGATTGGCTGTCGACCCGGCCCAGTGTCAATTACCTTCACCACGCTACAAACGCCGAAAATGTCTATGGTGCAACTTTTGTACATCAAAAAAGACTAGCAATGGTACAGTACGGTCGTTTGGAATGTAGTATAAGTCCAAAACTTGGACACATCGTAGTTTCTCGACCGTTTCACCACTCGACCAGAAGCTCGACCACAGGGTCGAAAAGACCACCAGCCTCCAAAATTGCGAAAAAAAAAGGTCAGGTCAGGGATCGAACTCCCGTCGTTCCCATTTCCACCCGACCTCCTCCAACTACGCTAACCTCATCGTTTGTAGTCCCACAAGCGGCAGGTATATATATACCATAACAAGACAGAGTTTGGCGAGACCGTGTACCTTTCCCTACTGGTGGTTGAAAACTCGACCACTGTCATCCACACCCTCTGGTTGACTCCTGGTACGGTCATTGGTCTAGAGTGTGGTTGAAAACTGTTTTCAACCACACCGATTCGCACCCCGTGGTCCAATGCTGGTTAAAAAGGGGCTCAATCACAGGACCTGGTCGAGCCTCTGGTCGAGTAATGCAACAACGAAGTTCTTACGATGTGGACGCTTGAAGACATTGTTATGTCTAATGTTCTGCGTCGCCCCGGGAAAATCGCAATCTGCTTTGGCCAAGTGGCGCTTCGCGTTTGCCTGGTCAGTCTCGGCTCTGCTGCTCCTCCTCATACTTATGCTATATGCCACCGTTGGTGAAGCTGATAGGGGATGCGATGCGCAATATGTGATGACGAGCTAGAGCCGTATTGGCAAATAGAGCTGATTTTCTGGACGTAATGGAAGAACGCAGCCCTCAGAGTATGCAAGTCTTGTGTGTCGTGTGATCGCGCAAGGAAGTTTTCTGAAATCGCTTAACCGTTGGTGGTGAGCAACGACATCAGAGGCTAGCTGCAAAGGGCTGGAGGACAGCGCAATTATACAAGGAGATTGTTGCTGTTGGACGAAGCATAGTGACTGTTGACTTGCCGGACAAGCAGGGCAAAGTCGAAGCTGAGACTACGAGACACTCTAGCGCGCGCCTTCCAGACTAGATCATATAGTTCTTGTCCCCTTTGCTCTCTTTGAAATGAGCAGCGCTTGTAATCGGGGGCATAATGCATAGATTGGGCCTATTCCATGTTGGCCTCAAGACGGAGTGGTCAGGCACGCTGAGATTCGGAAGATCCGACACAAAACAAGCCGGTCGTCTCGTCTGGCTGGCTGTATCAATAAGAAATTCCCCCATGGAAGATGACAGAAGTAGCCAGAAGTGGTAGAAAGCTCACAGTGCGATGCTGTCATGTCGTTCGGCTAGATAGCGAAGCCTTTCCCATCGTAGCGATGTCGCGAGCTTGTCCAGTCGGGGCGGCTGACCCCGTCGGTGCGATGGGTCGGATGGTGTCCAAGCTTCAGAGCGGGTCCAATCATTGTGAAAAGCTATCGGATTATACCACGACACTGGAAGAGGCTTCAAATGGCATGTGCACCGATCCTACACGCTCAAACCTTAGCACAGTCGACAGCAGTTGGGGGTGATATGAGGAGAAGATGCAGTCAGACGGGGAAAAGAAGTGCTTCGATCGACGTTGTACCAGACAGGCAGAGACACTTGTGTACCTTGGGAGAATTGAGATGCCGAAGACTGGAGTAGAAGGAAGCTCAAAAGCATATGCAGAATTGGACTGTCGTTGCTCACCCTCCAAGTCGCCTCGGCAGCTGGTTTGAGCGGTCCTGCACCGCCAAGAAGAAAACAGCATTAAATCATATTACTATGACCAAAATCGATTGCCAACACCGAGTTCAAGTCACGGCTCCAGAGGAGGTTCCGTCGGTCAAGATCGTTGTGTATGACTCCGAAAGATGCAAGGGCCGTCTTGCATTTGTCCACCAACCACTGCAAAGCAGGCTCGCAGTGCTCACCCAAGCTGGTAAGGTCTGCAAAGTCGACCGAGCTGCTAGAGAGTCCTGAATTCATACGCATTGATACCTGATCTTTGTGTGCTTGACTGAAAGTGAAAGCACTGAATTGTGAGCGCATAGCATCCCAAATGGCTTCGTCTAGCAGCCACTGATCGTGGTACGAGAGGAGGAGAAAGGTATTGTACGCCTTTGCATCGTCCGACCTCACGTGCCCTGGCCAAGGCCACAATGGATACATCACTTCAAGGTCCTTGGGCTCGGGTTTGATAACGCCAAAACAGATGGGAGTCTGGATGCGCAGTTGCTTCTGGCTATGCTCCTTTGCAGGGAGGCCTTGCTCGCTGGGCTCATTTAGTGTGCAGAGAACAGGGTAGTTGTCGTGCAGTGCTTCCGAGCGCTTGTTTGCCTGGTCCCATATATGTGCGTATATGGCTGCCTCGTGATCCAGGGACTTCGAGAGACTGTGATGAACTCCTTTGGCAGCAAAAGCATAACCAAAGCCAGGGTGAACAACACGGAACAACTGAGCACTGTGGCCTCTACAGCCAAGTATCGGCTCCATGACGTCTGTGATCCTTCCCATCTGCAGTCTCGTCGCAAGATCTTTGGCGACTTGGTCCGCCGAGATTGGATGCTGTAGAAAACGAACTACGCCATTGAAGGTGTCAGTTCGGTCTGAACGCTGCGCACCGCAATGCAGCTTGATGTTGGGGCACGACAGGTCGACACCTATCCCGCGCTTCAGCGTTGCCAAGCATTGCTCCGAGCAGAAACGAATCGTTGGGAGTCTCTCACTGCGTCCGAGATAGAGTGTGCTCTGCCGGGAGCAGCTGGGTGACCCGTCTGCCTTCTTATCATCTTTGGAAAGATGAGAAGTCAAATTGTAGAGAGACGGTGTTGGACTCAAAGGAGTTGAAGCTGCCCCAGCACAGTTGTCGAACAGAGTAGATTGGCTATTCCCACTGCCGCTGCTGTTGTCCGAGCCAAATGAATCGTCAGCAGCCTCCTCAGGAGCCGCTTTGGTCCTTACTTGTCTTTCAGAGTCATCTTCGTCGATGCTAATTGTGGGCACCTTGCAGAGTGATGCATCGGCACATGACGGGCCGTGCCAATTTAGGTCCAATGACGAGGCCTGTCCTGCGCTGCCTTCAAGAATTTGTTGAGTGGTCCGAGTGTGGCGTCCTTTGACAGTCGCCCCTGCTTGTTCATGACTTTGCAACGGTGCTGAACATCTTGTTCTATTTCCACGAGTCGCGCTGCCTCGTGCTAGGGGCGGCCCTTTTCGTGCACTGCTGGAACCGCCGTCGTCGGGCTGGTCCTCGTCTTTGTCGTATTTAACAGAGAGCGCAGGCGGACTTGCTCGAAATCCGCCTTTTCCAACGCCTGTGTGGGCATGTGCGGTCTTGACGACCGCTTCACTCGACCTTTCAGTGACAGTTTGCGGCCCATCTCGAGAACTTGCAGCCTGACTTTCGAATTCCAGCTGCTTAACTGATTGAGTATTTTCCCAGAGCTTCACAGCTTGGTCCGCTCGCTTGTCTTTATCGCGAGAATTACGATCATCAATGCCTCGGAGCAAAGCAGCCACGATGCACGAGACAGCATCAGCTGGATCCCAAGCGCCTTTATCGATCTTGGCACTGTCGAGTTTGCCACGCTCTGTTCCGTGCGGAGCCTGGTTCTCGTAATTTCGGTACGGCTTGCCCGAGGTGCAAAAGTAGTAGCTCTGAGCGGTCTCGAATTCAACCCAGAGGAAGAGCAAGAAAGGCCCTGGACAGAACATTGTCTGAGGGAAGCCCTCGCACAAATTGTAACTGAACAGCTGGCTGATGACAGCTGTCCTTTGACTGTCGGCGGCAAACTTCCCTTTCCTTTTCTCTGTGATGTCTTCTTTGTCCGCTGCTTCGCTGACCACTTTCTTTGGCCGGAAGAAACTCCAAATATCATCGGCGGAGGACTGGTGAAATTTTCTTAGTTCGAGCACGCCCGCGACTTGCTTGGTTCCCCGACCTGTGGAATACTCGTAATACACATCTGAATGATACTGTGGCAGCGTGGAAGGTTTGTCTTTCCCCATCGAATCGTCATGAACGAGAATTGACTGCCCAATCTGATCCTTGAGCGAAATGTCGGCAGACTTTCCTGTCGCAGACATTTGGTCGAACTCGACAGGCCAATTTTCTTCAGATTGCAATGAGGGAAGTAGCTCTCCGAGTTTCTGGAACAAGTCCTTGCCCTCGAGGCTGTACTGCTTCTCCTTAAATTTCTTGCCCAGAGCCACGACGATTTCACATGTGACCCAGGCAGGAAGATTCTCGAAGGCCAATTGAAAATCGTGTTTGGTTCGCATAGGCGAACGTCTCCGGCGTCGAATCTCTCCTTCTGCTTGACCGAAATCCTCCATGAGACATGGATCATCGCCGAGAACATGATGAATGAGGCGCGCAAGTAGTTTCGAAAGTTCAGCGAAAGTCTGGTCAAACCCCAGACTGTCAGGGAGATGCGATTTCGGCTGGGGTGCCCCCATTCCCTGGCTGGATGACTTTTGCTCATTTCCTTCCTCCCTCTCCTCTTCCTCCTTCTTGGGAAAGACGCTGAGGAACAGCGTGTTGAAGTAGGCTCGTCCGTCTACAGCCCCTAATTTCCTACTTTGTGCTCGAAGGCGGGCTAGTTCGGCGACCACTGCCTCTGGAACGTCCATGGAAGCGGCATTTTGAATGCTGGGCGGAGCGTTTCGGCGAAGAATCTGGCACAAGGCAGTTGTCGGAGGACCACCTCTGAACTCGTCCTTGCTGTGATCCGTGCTCACGCTGTCATACACGTCATCGGATCCAGAAGGGCTGGAGATCACCTGAAACGAGTTCGCATCAGCTGAGAGGCAGGTGTGAGGCTGTTGCTCAGAGAAGCGGAAGCTCTGCTTCGCAACGAGACGAGTCTTGTCGTCGAAGCTGATCTCCAGACTCTTGATACCGCTCGTCAAGGTGCTGACTGCCTGTATCGCATTGTGCTGTGGCCAAAGATGCGGGGGAGTGTCGGTGCAGTAGTTCGAACGTGGTCGCATCTCCGATCTGACACTGAGAAGTGCACTGTCCGAGCAAGGCTGCGATGCATCTGCTGCAGTGCCCTCCGCTTTCTTCTTCTTAGCTTCGTCTCGTAAGGATCTTTTCTTGCTGGATGTCATCCTGCTCCATGTAGCGCGGAGTATGTGGTGTTGAGCATGTAGAAAGGAGGGGACATTCCATCGCAGTACGACCATCTAGTACCGGGGAGGACACAGGCGTAGCTGCTGGCGGCACAAGGCCTTGCTTCATTTTTTCAGTAGCCCTTTGAGAGCGAGAAGTGTCCGTTCTGACTCCTTTGTGGGATTCTCAAGTCCATGACAACAGCGCATCAAATTGTGTGCAGTAGCATTGTTCTCAATGCAGGCAAATGAACAAGATGTAAGCTTAGCCCCTTCCCGCACTCTACTTTCCGTGACCTTGCCCTTTCTTCAATGTTTTTGTTACCAAAAAGCTGATTAATCCAACTCTGCGCAGCAACAGTAAAGTCAGCGTCAACCTAGACTATCCCCACTTTGAAGCCGACGCTCGACTTGATCATGACATTCAAAAGCGAGCGGTCGTGGCGGGTCAATTGCGGATAATACGGTCCAAACCCACTGCGCACAAGGTGCAATCTGAGAGTTGCATCTCGATGTGGTTTAGCTTTTGAGTGTATGTGTGGGACCTTCCGTGCGCACATCCATTACTTTGTCGATGCTATGAACCGACGCAGGCCCGCACTTAGGCTGATGCGTGCATGAAAGAGTTCAAGATTGCTATGCAAATCAAGAATACAAATATATCAAAGATCAAGCGTCAAGCGTCAAGCGTCAAGAGGACCGAGCCCGCCAACGCTATGCTTCTCAGTGTCCATGTTGCTACAGCTTAGTCGCGTTTGAGACTACGACTCGCGGATCGGACGTTAGGCATGCACAGTCTGGTAATAACAAAGCGGAAAAGCGAAGTGTCTTTGATCTCCAACTGTCAAGTAGTGCTTGTTTGTGACTCGCCTGTCGACGAGTGCTTTGCGAATAAATTACGATAGAAAACAGTACTACATAGCTTTCCGCTAACCCTCAGGTAGTGCCTTCGTCGCGAGCTAGCCCTAACTTGCCACTGCGGAACACCAGCCTGTCACCATTCCGCACGTGAGGTAGTGCTTCGACATAGTAGTGCTTTTGTCGCAAGCAAGCACTATCTTGCCGACGCTGCGTTGTGACTGACAACAACAATGACGTCGACATGGTTACTGCTCAACCTGAGTCAATGCAATCCCAGCTAGGCTCACTCGCCAATCTGACCCCAGCTGCCTCCGTAGCTACGACGTCCAATGGCAGCAATGCATGATGTAGTGCTTTGTAATAGTGCTTGACTAACCAAGCAAGCACTACCATGCCGCCAAAGCAGCTGAAGGCGGCCCAATTGGCCTGATGTAGTGCTTGGTAGTAGTGCTTTTGTCGCAGGCACTACTTTGCTGCTGCTGAAATACTTGCTGTCACCTTTCCGCACTTCAGGAGGTGCCGGATCAAGACCCTAGCCCTAGGCAGCCGTCCGGTCGTAGTGGGAGCGGACAAGATCCGACTGCGAAATTGAGCGCGTCGCAACGCA
>Ga0153959_1000431_pt1 | contig 18558 bp, 21 predicted proteins | sample TSFL043MetaG_FD_104685 | JGI IMG/M metagenome (GOLD analysis project Ga0153959, IMG submission 104685) | Attine ant fungus gardens microbial communities from Florida, USA - TSFL043 MetaG | ecosystem: Host-associated > Fungi > Mycelium > Unclassified | place: USA: Florida, Wekiwa Springs...
AGCTCTTGAATGACATTGGATCGTAACGGGTCTATATAGAACATCGCATGAGGCGACTCCGCTTCTACCTCCGCCAACACCGGGATCATTTCCTCTGGATTTTGCCCAACTTCGGCAAGCAACAAACATGAATCCGACTTCTCGTGCTCGTGTATCCCGGGTCTCAATTCCAGCTTCGACGACTTGGGGTTCTTCATATCGGACGGGTGCAACGGCATCAAGTGGGAAACATACTCATATTTTGAATCAGAGGACTCTATGTGGACAAAAGATTGATGAAGGAGTGGAAGACGATTGGGATTTTGTGGATGAAGACGTTGGACTTGACTAGTAGTCAAGTTTTCATTGGCGAACTTTTCACCAATCAGCCAATCATATTGTACAATTGACCTCTTGGACTGTACTTCCCACCACGAACCGACTTTCACCAATCAATAAACCAGCAGGTTTTTGCTAATTCAAGTTTTAGAGATCCTGTAGACTGCTTTTTTCAAATCAAAACTCAGTCTTTGACCTCTGTTTACATCTCAGTAAGCTTCGTTCCAATGAAAAAAAAAACACATATTTGTCGAGAGCAGACAACGATAAATAGTAATGGAACAAAACAAGCCTTTATTTTCGCTACTAGTCCGTCACATCCTACGACGTGCGCACTGCTTTTGTTGAACCAGGTCATGCATCGCCACTTCTCCATCAATTTCAATCATTGTTCATAGCGGGAGGCGGCCTCAATTGCAGAAATTGAATTGAATGTAGACACAGGGGCTTCAATAGAGGAAGAGTTATTGATTGTGGATGTAAGAGCAACAAAGGAAAACTATGAGGAATTTCACCGTGAATAGCAGGGGAGTTTGAAATACCAGAGGGAACTGCTCGGTCTGATGTTTGGGAATTCCAGTGCCATGAGGAAGCATAGTACCACATGCGAGAGTTAGTGGAATATCAGTACCATTAACGGAATGGTTGTGAGGATTGACACCGTCGGAATCATGGTGAATAGATGGAATATTAGTGCCATCGGCAGAAGGGATGTCGACGGAATGGTCATGAATACCATGAGCATGAGGAGGATTAACATCACCCGTGGGTCAGTGGACGAATGGAAGACTGTTAGCATTGACAGAAGAGTAAGAGACCGGAGCTAGAAGAGTTGAAGTATGGCGAGAAAGTGTGATCGATATGAGGTTCGGATCAACTGAAGAAGCCCACAGGAAAGAAAACACCGTGTTTTACAACTGACTTGGCGATAAGTCCCGTAATGTTTCGCTCTGCGCGTTGGTGTGACGATGAACCCATGAAAAAACGGGCAGGTGTTGATCGTGTTGAATCCTAGTACCCGTCTGTGCTCATTATTTCTTTTAGCGAGCTAATGAGCGATAGTTGTAAAAAAACCACATGGGATCGTCCAGGCGGTGAGTGCTATTGAAGGAGAAAAAGAACAAGGCACTGAGCCTGCGTTGGACCATGAATCTACGGCAGACGACGTGTAACTGATTGAGACCATTAATCTGCTTCACGGGAAAATGGCTGGATTTCTCGAAATTGAGTATAGAGGCAAAAAAAGAGCAGATATGTCTCACACACGTGCAGGACCTGCCCTAACCATCATTGAGTCTGTAGATTCATGCGCTACAAGACCCTGTTCAGCAACTCACTTGGGGGCTGATTATTGTTCTCGGGCCATAGAATCTCTGATTACTCCGAGGAATTGTTGACAATTAAGTACTGCTTTTCGCAGGATGCAGTAACATCGACGACCACCAAACCGGTTGCATTGATTAATTAACTAATCATCAAAATACCTGATCAGCACCTGATCGGCAAAATAGATTTAGACTCATGGTCTACCTGCAGCCCAGAGTTGACTGAAGTCATTATGTTAAACAGTTAAGAATATTTTTTTTAAAAAAAACTTCATCAATTTGTTACACGGTGCTCGAGTCCGTGATTTACTTGACTGGGAGCCATCCTCCATTGCGTTGGACTCATCTGACGACCATCTCTATATTTAACTCCTTTGATACCTCAGTCTTCTGATGATGGTCTTCACAATCATCAGGTAGTGAGGGGTTGGTATGACTCATATGAGTCGTGCAACAGCAACGATATTACTATCGTACAGCCTATCGATACATGTAGAGTTGAGGTGTTAGACAATTTTGTCCGGACGGTACATTTCGGGAATTTATGTTGACAAAGGGCATTCCATGAAATTCTTAAACATTGAGAGGAGAAGATTCCGGATGAGCTCTTCAGATTTTGACAAAATTATTGACACGCGGCAGTAGCCGGAACAAGCATGGACAAACAGCCAACGTCCCATGTAATTGTGTATACGCCCAGCAACGTGAAGATCAGCCTGCTCCCCTCAAAATATCTCCAATGGCAGTACGTCAGAAGTTCTTACAGAGGCTATGTCCAGGTCGCATTCTCCAAAAATAAGCGAAAATGTGTTGGATGCAAGATTTGGATTTGGATGACGCACTTGACTGGGATCATATTTTATGCGAATGCGGTCTGGTTGGCCTGACCAATGACTGCTGTGCTAATATGTATTCACCTAGGAATCAAACTTTAAACGTTTCGTAGAGGTCGGCAGAGGTATGCACCTTGATTTCTTGGAATAATTCACGTACTCATGAAAGTAAAGTTGTTCTTATCAACGATGGCCCTTTCTCAGGGAAAATTGCAGTCATCGCTGAAATAATAGACCACAATCGGGTAAGTGCGACAAGAAGGGCCTTGTTACCACCTCAGTTGAATAAATTCTAGGCGATCATCGACGGTCCATCAACTGGTGTTCCTCGCCAGGTTTTCCCTTACAAGCATATCCTTCTCACACCCATTAAACTCACGAAGCTTCCCCGTGGCGCAGGATCTGGTGTCATTCGGAAGCTCGTAGAACAGGAGGCCGTCGTCGAGAAATGGGACAAATCTGCATGGGCACAGAAGCGAGTGACCAGGGAGAAGCGCAAAGACCTGAATGATTTCGATCGTTTCAAGGTGATGCTAGCGAAGAAGCAGAGACGGGATCAGGTCCGAAAAGCCCTGAAGGCATCAGCATGAGTGGGGCACTTTGTATTGACACGTTTAAAAACATGATTTTATCATACTGGACAAGATGAGATACAATCTCATATGAGAGTAAAATAATAATGTATATATCTGAAAGACATCCAATGGTATCAATGTCTGAGTCTTGTGTGTTGAAATTCAGGAGAAGATGGTTATCATCGGATGTAGGAGATGTTGATGTTGTTTCCTGTTCCAGAAATCTTCAGGGAATCGTTTGTATTGATAATGGTTGCATCTCTGGTGACATAGGTGTGGGAGATGTCACCATACGAAGGGAGGTATTGCTGCATACTGAGAGGCGCCTCAATCACGTGTTGTTCTGCATGGCCGAGAGCCCTCCTTGATTGTGTCAATGATCCTAGCTGGGGTGATAATGACGACTCTGTATTTAATACTGCCAGTGGCTCTGACCGAGTCAGCAGCAGGTTCTGAGAAGATGCATTTCGCTGCGCAGACGATAAAGCTTGATTAAGCAACAGATCTATCTTCTGATGCAGGACCGCTACTTGTTGCCGCAATTCTATACTGCTCTGTAACTAGAGAAGATAATGAGACATGAGTTGTTGGGAAGAAATTGAAAAATTCTCTACACCGAACAGTTGTAGCACAAAGTTCAGACGATCTTTGCACTGCTGTACGACGCCAGAGTCGTCAGCATTGAAGACCATCCTCTTGAGAAATCCACGATTAATGTGCTTTTTGACAGTACTTGCTATCTCTTCCATTGTACTACAAAATCAATCAAACTAGGATATTGCAATACGATTCATCACTTACGCTCCCAGCGCATCAGCGTCCTTTTGGAGGTCTGTCATGTCTATCGCAGCGACGGCACAGTGATTGACTCGACGAATAATCACTTTCATGACCTCACATGCATACTTTCCGATGGCTATGAATTCATCTCGGTTGCCATCTGCAGCCTAAGAAATAATTGAAAAACACGTCGGAAAGAAACAGTATCTTGTTTCACCAATGCGGAGTTTAAAATCTCAAGAGCAAATGCCGCTGCCAGTCCAATTGCTGGAAACGGCACAAACTTGGATGCTTCCTTGAGCAGCTTCAAGGTTTGTCCGCCGATGACTGCAGCAAGTTCGACTGTTTTTATGATCGGTCAGTTTACGGGATTTCTGATGAACGATCATCAGACCTTGGGTAGAACGCATACTAGTAGAGACAGAAACAGTTCCACTCAAAACCCAGGTAGACCTTCAGTGGCTTCAATGGCATCTGTGGCTGTGAGATGACAAAGGTCGCCTGTGCTATATCTAAATATAAAACATTGCATAAGCACTGTATCATGTTATGCAACTATCATGACCCTTTTAGACAACACATTGACCACCTTTTAGCCAGCTACGCACAGGATCATTTAATCAAGGATCATTATGAGTATACCTATTGCGTAGTTCAGTTGGTGGGTTTTCCAGAAATATACAACCATTCGGGCTGCCGTATCTTCGGAAGCAGTTGAGGCCCTACTTCTTGAAATCAGTACCTCTAGTCGATCAAAGCGCCTTTACATTGCCTGTAGACCCGGTGGATAATCTCTTTCGGCTCACTTCAATTGATCAACTGGCTCTCTACGAAGAGCGGTTCAGAGTGGACAAAGATGCGACGCGGATGATCAAACAGCATCTTCAAACACGCCTGGGGCCTCTAAAAACAGACAGGATCGCAGGAAGGAATGGCTGTATGTTAATATTATACACGTATATGCGACTTGAAATACTACCAAAATTTCTAGACCCACTGATAGACCCTCCGGAGCCATTCTGTCCTGCTTATACGCGCCGTTTTCGCCAACAATCGTGGAATTTCCCTGCTTCAGCTTTTCCACATGTTTCCTGTGGTGATACAGTGAAAAAACTCGGAATTCATCCTGTTACACCAGAGGAGATGCAAGAAGCGCATATCCCTTACGAACAAACATTGTATTTCACCTCAAGTTCACACATGCGTGCCATCTGATCGTTTATTTGTACCATGCATCAGGAACATTGTCTTGGCCCTGACAGCCGAAGAAAAAGAAGACATGCGTAAGATATACGACAGTTTACCTGACATGCAACGCTCGCAGCTGGATTATTCGAATCCTGTCTTACACGCGTTTCTCCTCGACGACGAGTCCTTAATTGAAACAGATTCTGTTGAGGAATTTATTCCATTCTTCCCGCGAAACCGCAGGATAGGATATGGAGATGCACAAGGAGAACCTGATGTTCCCTTGAAACATGGTATCCGAGACCTGGCCAATGCCGTTGTGAATCAAGTCAAAACAGGTTCTGACGACTCAGATGAATATTTTTCTAATGCGACATTGGAGTTAGTGGATGGGTGGCGTAGGTCTGATCCTCTGTAGATTGTGCTTGCCACTTTTGACACGTATTAGACACACTCAGAATTTCTTCACCTCTTTCTGTTGCGACGCCCACGAGCAGCCAGGAAGAGGGCAAGATTGATCAATTACTTTCTAGGGATTCCCCTCTGACCGAACCGCTGCATGGGATACAAGATGAAATGTTCGGTAAGTAAACCATCCAGTGTGCATCTCATCGTCGAGCTTTTCTTTCAGAGGATATTGAAATGCCACGTTCACGGCGTATTGGAGGATCTCAGGGGAAAAAAGCACATACTTTGCACGGAAAAACGTGGGTCAATTAATATCCTTTGGCATCTGGGATTACGCCTCAATCCTTTGTCTCAGCCTTTCAGTTTTCTTATGTCCAGTGTTCCAAGCAGATCATAAATTAGAATCTGCACCAACTCAATGTCTTACCTCAAGCTCAGAAATTCAGTCCTTGGCAGGTCAGGCATCTAATAATACCGATCAGGCAAGTGATAGCGATGATATCTATGATGGATGGGACGTCGCGCAGCTGTGTCCAGATGAAGACCCAGTTGACATTATAATGAAAGTCAAGATTGAAAATAACGATTCCATAGAAGGTGGGGAGTATCCTTTTACGGTTTCACAGCTTTGAAGTAACCTCAGGCCTTAGTCCCTTCCTTGCCTTCCCCTAATAAGAATAGTTATGCGTCTGCTAAGCTGCCTATGAGTCTTGTCGATCTCACACGAAATGTCGATGGACAGTCTGATCTTCTGCCATTCAAGGGGATTGAAAAGGGATTAGCTGCACTGAGATTATCCCTCTCTTGGGTGTGAGTGTAGTTTTGGTGATTAGAAAATTTTCTCATTTTTTGCAAGAACTTTTACCACTGACACGCCACTGCCGTCACATGAGGAGATGTGCAGCGTCTCTGATGCTATATCCTCTTTGACTGTTGAGGATGTTGATAAATTACTAGCGCTTGACGACATTTCAGCAGGCAGGAACCGATTGTCTATCTTACAAGAAGATACCGACCCGCCACTCACAGAATTAGAAAGCGATTCTATACCACTTATTGCAATTTCCCGGAGGACCTTGCATGTCCAAAGGGATGAACCTCAATTCCCACCGTCAATTAAACATCACAAACGGCCTGCTAGTGACATTCGATCTTCCCCTTCTGGCATTGATTCTCTCAATATCAAAAGGCCTCGTATAGAGTCCGAGATTCGAGGGGAGCAGGAGCAGTTCTACGAGCCCTCCGTTCTCTGTTTCGAAGATCTAGTTGATACACGCATGTTTTACGAATTTTCTGATGTGAGGCGTCTACGGTCAAATTTGTGTATAACTAATATCTTCTGTCCATAGTCTCATCCAACTCAATTGTCATCCACCGATATCACCATCCATGACAAATCTGACGATGACTTTGACAGAATAATTCATGATAAGATTCCTGCGGAGGACATTGACTCGTCTACACTTGCTAGCCAAATCACTGACCCCCAACTTCTGGATATGCTCCCGAGCGCAGAGTGTACTGTGCTGGAAAGGCCTATCGTCTGCGCAAACTCAAATATATCTTACCTAAATGCCTTCAGGAAACTAAGAGCAAAGGGAACCGAAGAAACAGTTGAAGATCTGATCATGCCTCCCAGTTCAAGTCCTGTAGCTCCTTCGTCAAATTCTGAAGAAATCACAGGAATCTTAAAAGATCAATACACTCTTTTGCTGCCTGGTGATGATTACACCCCTGCTTTGCCTCATCAATATATGGTTTCCATGGATCTTGTTCAACGACAAAATATCGTTCGAGAATTACGAAAACTTGACATCGACTTAGTGGAACGCACCTCTCTTGGCGGCATCGAACTTATTGTTGACCCTCTCTCAGCTGTTATCGTCTCTTCGTTGTTCTCTTTGCCTTCTGTCGGAAAGCTTCTGGCGGATAGAATTGCAGATAGCTCGTGGCGTTTCCAAAACATTCTTGTCTTATTGGAGGGCTATCCAGAGGCTCTGTCTTTTCGACGGCCCAAGTCAAAGTTGGATGCTCCGAATATTCTTGCTTTCACTCCGCCTATTCTGAAAGCGATCAAAAAATTGAAGCGCGATGTGGCTATTGCAGAGGCTTACGGGAAGAAAAACTCGGGATGTTGTATCAACTACTCGTTTGCTAATAGTATTTCTGAGACCAGTAAGCTCATAAGGTACTTTGGAGACCTTTCTCAAGAACGAGATCAAACGGGTGGCATTTTATGGCAACAGAGAGATTGGTTGGATGAGGAAGGGTTGCCGGTATGTAGAGTTTATCTTGATCCAGCCACCATCGCTCGATGTTTTTTAGGATGAAGAAGATTTATCCAAACTCGATGGAATGAACCGGATGTCGGCCGCGATCGTTTTGTGTGAGGCATCTGCTGACGAAATACTGGATATGTCTCCTGAGGAGAGGGTAGCAATATTTGGACCTCTGATAGGGATAAGTGCTGTGGTACGTCGATGACACACTATATCAGGGCGTATATTGACAGGGAATGATAGAACTTGTTAAACAATGATCTCTTCAGAAGGTTCAGTACAATTGGAAGCACAGAGGAATGAAATATGAATTGAAGTGTTCAATCGTCTCTGTGTTGTTAGTTACTATAAATGGACAATGGGTATACTCTGTTGAAAATCAATGCCATGATCCTTTTGACTGTTCTCTAGGTTATTGTTATTGTATTCTGATTGTAGAAAGAAGTCTTGAATGACAGAAGTATATGACTACTTAGATTTGTTAATCAACAAGTGCGACGGCTTCTGCCTGTCGCTGGCTTCTAGTTTTTAGATGAAAGAGAAAGAGAGAAGATGTATTCCCAATTCTACCGCTCCTATCATTTCAATACACTAGTGTTTATAAACAGTCAACCTAGTTCATTACGTCTTAGCACCTGTCTGCATACAAATACAGAACGCTCTCTTCTGTGTCTGGTGCCATCACGCTCTTCTTGATACCGTCACATAAACATTGCTATCACATCACCCGCTATTGGACAGAACTACGTTGCTATTCTACCCATGTCACTGTCGTACCGTTGTTACCATCGTCGTCCATTGTCTTTTTTGTTTGGTCGCCTCTCGTTGTTGCTGCCACCCATTGTCACACGAGTGCATCAACTCCATAGGCGGTGCTCGGGCCTCAATGGACACATAATCTCCCGAAGGAGTTTGATGGACACAAGTCCTGTCAGATAGTCAATAGTCAATATTCTCGTCGGTAGCCGGACCGATAACATGGTGCCGAAGACGTCTCCTGAATTCGCTCCCTCATTTGAGTTGGGGTCTGTCCGGACGTATCTTGAACTATTGGAAATGTTTAGATGCCAATGCAAAGGGTCTCTCACTTGGACACCACCAGCTGAACGTATTAGAAGCGCCGTAGTTAATCTTCTTTTTGAAAAAATGTATATTTTTTTCGATTTCCCGACGGCATCAAAGAAGTCGCAAATCCGCCTTTTCTTCGGCAAGATCTTTCTTCTTTTCTTCTTTAGTGTTGTTACATCGACAAAACGACATGTTCATTGATTATACACGCACACGCAACACACACACACACACACACCAGAAATTTGGAAAGAGAAGAGAAGATTCTGAGATATTGACTGACACATGCCGTTCCTTATCAAGAGTCCCACGTTTCTCTTATCTCGTGAGTGACACACCTTGCTTCTCTTTTTTTTTCCCTTCAATTTTGATCCGCCGAATTGTTCTAGTTTTTCTGATTTACTACAGGTGTAAATAAAACGAAGTCGAGATTCCCACCTGAATCGACGCATCTTTGAATTAGATAAGTAAAGGCGAAGACACCTTTCGAGTTGAAATCGGTCAAAGAGGGGAGAGTAGGAAGGATCATCACTTTGATAGCTCCACCAGCCAAGTTCAGGCCTCGGGCGTTTTATCTCTCTCCACAGTCCACCAGGGGCATCTTCTCTCTCTCAATCTGATGATTACTATTTTAATCAGTTTATCCAAGAGGTAAGACTCAAGCTGTAGTGCTTGAAATTACAACACGATTATTCTATTATTTGAAACATTATCTTGGTATATTGAAATACTGACGTTGCGGGTGAGCATTTGTTTGGTATCAGCCTAGTAGAGTGCAGTCACTGCTATTCTGGACCATTCTTATCATTGATGTGGCTACACGGCATTATGGAATGACAATGGTGATAGATAAATGAGACATCAGTTGACAATCCAAGGATCTTGAATTTACCTGAGTGCAGTACAAGATCGACTGCAAGTATCATGCCCGACTCTCTCTCCGTATCCAAATCGACAAGATAAAAAATATACAGATAAACAAATTTGACAGTGATGTGTAAATGTAAATTTGGGTTTTTCTCAAACTAAACATCGATATGAATCAAAAATAACTTTAGATAACGTGATACCATGTGATCAATGGCGCAACCTTGACTCCATGTCCTTCTCGCCAATACACATGTGGTACCGCGATACCTTGAATGGATAATTTTGTAAAGAAGAAAGAAGAAAGAAAAGAAGCATACGTGGGGACTGCCTAGAAGCGCTCAATATTCACCTCGTTCGAGTCGACTCCACAAGTGGTACTTCAACCCGCATGCAGTCCTATGATGCACACACACACACACACACACATCGAAGGAAGTCTTTGTTGTTTGGAGGGACCATCGGCATCGTCATCGGTTTTGTCCTCAATCATATCCAATCTCGCCTAAAGACGTTGTCATATCAGACGTTTTTGAGTGACGGATTGGAATCCATCTGCAATGTGGATGCGATGTTTGGAGAAACACCTGCCTTGACGTTCTGGCTGTTGAAAGGGAGAGGGGAGGATTCCCGATTTACATTGATGATCTGCAAGCTGACAGTCTTTTTTTTTTTTGGCAAGGTTTATTTATATTGATTCCGTTCATGTGCACGTCTTCATCACGAAATTAGTCTAGAAAACAGGAGAGCAAGCAAATGACACACCCCCCCCCTGTGACGCGATACCTCGCATTGTTATCTCCAATTTCCTTCCTGGCCGCGTATTCATTTTATCCAGTTATGCAGGCTTTCGTGAGTCACACATGTCCTTGTCCATATCTATTTGACGAGGTTTCATGAATGGAGAAGAGACTTTGCGCCTGTTCTTTTTTTTTTTTGGACTTTGTCGCGTTATTTTCATCCTCTAGTCGGGTAAGTTTTTTTGTATCATTTTCTGATTTAAAAATGGGCTGTTTCTAGATCACACTTTGAGTCTATCACTGGGTGTTCGCAATCTACATCATGGAATCGGCACAAAATCTTCCATCGGCGTTTTTTTTTTCTGTTTCTCCTAAAAAAAAAAAAATTAAGGTTGCTCGTATCTGTTTCTCCACGGGGAGGATAAATGGAAATGACGATGATCTTACATTTCTCTTTCTCTCTCTCTCTCTCTCTCTCTTCGGAACCGGAGAGAACCACAGAGGGAGGGGGAGGAAAAAGGATTTTTTTTTTGATTTGAGAGAAGGGTTTTGAGAAATCTGTGAACCGACCGCGATTTCCCCGCTTGACCCATTGCCATCTCTCTCTCTCTCTCTCCTCCCAGACCCTTTTTTTACTTTGCGTAATTTCACTGCCTTTTTGCAAAAAAAAAAAGAGGGGGTTTCTTCTCCTGACTCTTGGTTTCGGATCTGTATGTGCCGGTGACATCAAAAAAGGATTCGCCCTTTTTTCGGAGTGATAGATGGATATATGTATATAATTAGAGCGGCAAGGCGGCAAGGCAAGACGAGGCATCTTCTTCAATGTCATCACGTCATCGACAATACGACATGTCCACGATGGAACACGTCTATACACACACATATACACATACACACACACTCACCAGAGATTTGGAAAGAGAAGAGAAGGTTATATTGACCACATGTATCCGGTGGTTTCTCTTATCTTGTATGTATGTATGTGTGTATGTGTGTGAAGAACGCTAACAAGCTTTTTTCTGTCTCTCACAACTTTGCTCTCTCCTCCCCCTGGTTGTTTTTTTCCCCCAATGACTCGTCAGTCAAAGACAACCCTCCCCCCCCCAAACTTTTTCAATAGATTTAAATTTAAATCTAAATTAAGCTTTTGATTTGTGTGAGGAGAAAATAGATAGATGAAATCAAATGAAGAGATCGGGTTTGTTCGTTATTCGTTCCCGAGGTGTTATGATACAATATGAATTGTTAGGTCCTTAGGAGAAAAGGGGGGGAGACATCTTAGCCTCGGGTATTCTGGGCTTACGATCTCGTCAGGGGCTTCTTCCTTGCGATGATGGTAATGGTAATGGTAATGATGACAAAGACGATACCGATGACCATCTTCGTCATCATTCTCTGCTCGACCACCGTGTTTAACAAAATAGAGAGAGAGAGAGAGAGAGAACGTTTGAAGGAGGTCATAACCCGCGAACGTTCCTATTACTCAACATCTTTCTCACACACACAAGAGAGTCTCTCTCCCTCTCTCTCGTGTGTGTCATGTGTCTCGGCAAAATCGATTTCGCCCCCCTTCAAAAAAAAAAACCCCCCTAAAAAAAACATCCCGAAAGTGTGAATGAAAATCTATACAGCCTCCCCCCCCACGTCACGTCAAAGAAAAAATGGATCTTCCAAACCTCTAAAAAGTTTAATTCGTTTGTTATCCTAGACCAGACACGATAACCCCTCCCCTCCCCCTTCCCCCATCATTCCATCAAAGAAGGAAAATATATTACACTGTAATGAAGGACATGACATGTCTGCGTACGTACGTGCGTGCATAAACTGTTACTGTTTCATCAGATCTCGTATCTATTTATATAAATCAATGAAAAACCTTAACAACCTAACAACGTCCTGATAGGAGAGAGAGAGAGAGAGAGAAAATTGATCTCTTTTTGGGGGGTATGTGTGTACGTGTACGTGTGCGTATGTGTTAAGAGACGAAGATAGTCAAGAAACCAGCAGATATGATTGCGACCAAAAAAAAAAAAGCATGCATACTAAAAAAAACCAAAAAAAGGATAAAGATAGACGAAAAAAAAAAAAAAGTCATGTAAGTCATGTAAACGAGATGAGAAATTAAACCACCAATCCAGCACCATCGCCTCTACCAGTCGTATACTTGGCTTGTTGTCCTTGAGCCGAACCCGTTCCCTGAGCAAAACACCACTGTCGAACCACCGTTTGATATATCAAATCGCCCTTGGGGGTAGTCGCAGCAGCAGCAGCAGCAGGTACAGATTTGATACTCGAAGTGTTCATCAAGATCGGCGATGCCCTCGGGAGACCCGTACCCACAGCAATACGGGGAGAGGAATTCCAACCACTCCCTACTTTCGACCAATCCTTCCTCGGTTGGGGACTCACCACAGCCTGCTCAGTCTGATGAGTAATTTTTCCGCTCCAACTGGGTAGAGGGGGTGACGCAACCCTCTTAACAGGACTTGACCGACCACTCCTGACTGGTGAACTCGTGCTCTTCTCTCTGATGCCTTGCAACATCTTCTGGACTTGCTCTGGACTCTTTGGCGTCTGAGAATCTGTCCAAGGGAAGGAGTGGGCAGGACGATGGTTGGCAATCTGCTTTGTCGAAGAGGCATATTCTGGCAAGGTTGAAAAGGGAGGCGAAGTGCCCATCTGAAGTGAGTGGATGTTGGGTGTTGATTCTGGACTTGTGCTCGAGGAAGAGGAAGGCGAGGAGGAGGAGGAGGAGGAAAAGGAGAGAATAGGGATTGGATCGGATGTAATTCGGACTTTGGAGCTTGGGAAATGGAAAGCTGAAGAAAAAATGAGTCAAAAAAGAGAGAAAAAGGGAAAAAAAGACGGACATTGGAAGGGGGAGGCACTGGCAGGAGGCGGGGTATGCAGAACCTCGTCGTCGCTGCTGGGGGGATGGTCGTCGAGAGCATGATGGACGGGGGGAGGTGGAGCACCAGGGGCGGCATAGTTTCTGAGATTGAGTTTCCTGAGGGAGGAGTGGGCCGAGTGGGGCTGTGGATTGGTAGCCATGGTCGTGGTGGGAGTCACGACGGGAGCAAAAGAGGCTGAAAAGAAGATGAACAAGAAGGAAGGAAACAGAAAAGAAACGACGCACGAGGTGAGGAGAGGGTGAGTCCCCTAGGCCTGGTAGGAGAAGTGTCTTTGAAGACGACTTTGTAGTTTTGGCCCGAGTTGTTGTCCCAGGACTCGAGGGGGCCTGAGGATGGGTGGGCAATGTAACGGGCGACAAGGAAGAGAGTACGTTTTGCGAGATTGGCAGCGTAGTCTTCGAGTCGGATGGTGAAACCGAACCTGTCCCACTGGGGTGCTGTGGGATGGACAGGCTGGGAGTTTGGGACGAGATAAGAAAGAGGGAAAGCGTGGAGAGAGGTCAGATGACGTGCAGAGACCTCTGAGGTGGTCTGCCAGTCGTCGAGGGTAAACCTGACTGCGACCATTTTCTCGTAGGCAAGGTTGCGGACGAGGAGGGTGCCGGACAGACGGTGGGGGGCGCCGTTTGCGGACCGGGGAGCATAGGCGATGGTCTCGAGCAGTGCATTGGCGTGTGGCGGAATATTTTTCATGGGCACAGGCGAGGACTGCTCGGCATCGATCTCCCACCGGGCGGCAAGCGGCGAGCGTGGCACAGCGACGGCGGACGCTGCCCTCAGAATGGCAGGAGCCCCGGACAGCTCGCCGTCTGTCTCGGTCTCGGTGTCGTCGCCGGCAGGGCGAACAAGGAGACTCGCAGGCCTTGCGCTGCGGCTGAAGGTGCGCACTGTGGCGAGCTCATCGGTGGGAAAACGCACGTTTTTGGGAATGTGCTCGAGAACAGGGGTGGCGGGGGCGGAGCGGGCCCGGAGGTGAAGCGGAGGGAGCGCAATGTGAGGAGCAGAAGACGAGGACTTGAGGGAGGACTTGAGGGGCTTGCCGTTGGACAGCAGCACCGGAGTCGACGCCGTGCGGACGGCGATGGGGCGGAGGGGCGGGGAACTTGGAGGAGAGGCCGAGGAGGGAAAGGGGACGGAATGTCTCAGATCGGAGTCCTCGGGATCGTCGTCGTCGACGGTGAGACTAAACATTTTGGGGGTGGACGACATTCGCAAACTCGCTTTGCAATTTGCAGTGCTCCGTTTTGTCTCGCGGGCGTGTCCGGTCCGAGATCCGTCGCTCATCTTCTCGGCAGTCTCCGATTCCCAAACAGGACACGTGAACTCACCACCCTGTTCGGCACCGCACAGCCATCGTCCCTCCTTCTCTACCCCTCCCTCCTGCCGCCGCCGCCACCCGCCGCCCTCCCTACCCGTCCCAGTGGCTGTGCCTCTTCCCATCACTTTTCCCATGTACTCGCTCACACCATATGCACAGAAGCAACCCTCAACTTTCTTCATTCCCTCGTCCACATCTCATGTTCTCTCAGCTACTCCACTCTCGACCCTTCTCTCACTGATCCGCCGGGCTTTCATCCCTCGGCGCACCACAAGACGTCCTGCCTTGGGAATTCCCTCTTTCCCACTTTACGTCGTCATACAACTCATCGTAACCAACACCCCATTACGCCAGAGTGCGCCTTCCTCACTACTCCACCTCGCAACTAACTTGTCTGTTCCAACACGCCACCAATTCTTGGTAACCTGCCTCCCATCTTACCCATCAAAAAGGGTCATGATGAATATAGTTCCTTATCGAACAGGGTCCTGATCAACTCCAATTGGAGGTTATCACTCAAAACAACATTTGTACCTTGGGAATCGGTCAGAACCACCGACCCTTTCTCTCACACCGAGGTAAAAAGAACTCTTTGTTTATGATAAGAACAATGTCTTGATCAATTTTAATACTTCAACTCACTACCATGTCATCTTGGCATGGGAGTTCGCTTACTATCAAGTGATAAGAAAATTTCGTAATACTTCAATTCACTACCGTGATAAGCAAGTCATTTCGGCATGGGAATTTGCTTATCGAACAAAGACCTACCGGTATGGTACTCGTAGGTTCCTATCTGTTAGATAACTTGATATGCCAGAAAAGGATAAAGCTGAGCTTGAACAAGAAACATGTTGGACAAGAATAAAAATTAGTGGGTTGATTATTGTTAGATTACATCATCTTTTATTACACGACCGTCTTACTCTCCTAAATCATGTGACTGTACAAGATCTCTCCCACCCTCTTCCTAAATCATGTGACTGTACAGTACCAATATGATCTCTTCCCACCCTCTCTACAACGCCGCCTTCTCCACCGGTCACCCAAGATGCAAATCTTCGTCAAGACCCTTACGGGAAAGACGATCACTCTCGAAGTCGAGTCTTCCGATACCATCGACAATGTCAAGGCCAAGATCCAAGACAAAGAAGGGTGAGTTTTCTTTCTTTTTTTCTTTTGTTCGTTTCGTGTGTTGATTATGTTTTTTTTTTAGGATTCCTCCTGATCAACAGCGTTTAATCTTTGCTGGAAAACAACTCGAAGACGGTCGAACACTCAGCGATTACAATATTCAAAAAGAATCCACACTGCACCTCGTCCTCCGGTATGTTTTCCTATCTCTCGATGACATATCGCATCTTACTTTTTTTTTTAAATATATCTCAGCCTTCGTGGTGGTATCATCGAACCATCTTTAAAAGTGTTGGCGTCCAAGTACAACTGCGATAAACAGATTTGTCGTAAATGTTATGCTCGTCTTCCACCTCGTGCTACCAATTGTAGGAAGAGGTCGTGTGGTCATTCTTCACAACTCCGTCCGTGAGTAGTTTGTGTCTCTTTGTGTCGGTTCGTGTGATTCATTGGCTTTGTTTTGTTAAGTAAGAAGAAGCTGAAATAGTCTGGATATCGTTGTTGTCCCTCGCAATATGATTTTTTTTTTTGCTATTTGCATGATGGTGTTTTTTGAGAGACACAAAAGCGGTGATGTGGTCTCACTTGTTTCGGTTTCAATAACAGTGTCAAGTGATTTGTTACATCGTCGATCGGGAGCTCGAGAGGTTGTGTGCACTCCCCAGTCGGAATAACACTTGGGTATAGCTCACGCTCCACGTGAGACTCAGTTTGACACCAACTGGCAAGGGGTCGAGTTGATCACAATCATGGTCTGGTTTTCATAAACACCATATATTCAAAAATATCATTTAAACGATTTACAAATCTCCCCAGACCAATCACTATCAACTGATCACTGGAGCTCCGCAGGAAGAGCATCGTAACTTGAACACAATCAACATCCATGTATGTGAATCAAAATCATCAAAATAGACTCACGCAGGGCAAAGAGCACTCCATGCTTGACTAACTTGAACATTGTCTCGAATACCTTGGGGATCAACAAGCTGGACCGAAGCAAGACCAGCAAACTTGTGCCAGAATATATGGCAATGGAACATGAAAGGTCCTAACAAACAAGGCATCAGAAACACTCAAGATGGAACTTTTTTTTTTTTTTTCTATTACCAGTCTTTTGGGTCGTGAAACGGATGATGGTGCCGGTATCCGCAACACCGACGACCTAAAAAATAAAAAATAAACGATCGGGTAATGGCACTGAGGCGAAATTAGAACATACGTCACGAGAAATCGGGTTGATAAGGTTAGTCTCATTGCTAGTCATAGATTTGATGACTTGCATAGGCATCTGATGGCACGTTTTCGTTGATATTTCTAATGCATTCAAAATCCTTGACTTACGCCGTGCAAATGGAACGGGTGAGCATCGTCATCTTCCGTGGGAGTGAAGCTAATTTGGACGGTCTTTCCAGCGGGGAGGACAAAGGTGTTTTCAGTCACGTTGAAGTCTTCTGGATTGGTAGCACCATCAATGACTTTTTCGAGAGTCGGCACCTCAGGTGTGAGGTAAGAGACTCCGTTGATGTTCCATTGAGCCTTGCCAGTGGTCTGAAAACAAACAAGAGAGAAAATCACTTTATATACAGGGAGAAAATCAACGATTGGAGATTGGAACGTACAATGACTAGATCGAAAGTGAGAGAAACATCGGGTTCGACAACTTTGGTCGGGACAAGAGGACGGAGATCAGCCTCAACGAGAGCACCGTCTGTTGGGCCAGAGGTCATAGGAGTGGTGGGATCCCGACGAGGAGCACCAGCATATCGGAAAATAGCACGAGAGAGAGTACCGTTTTCTAGTGGAAACTCAATCAACGACCGAGTTGCAATTCACGGATGAGAAGACGTACGATGGAGGTTGCGAGCAGCATTTCCACCAACGAAGGGAGCATTGAACCAATAGTTGTCGACTGGCTGGTTGGCTGTGACCTGATTGATTCGTCATGAGTCATTTTCAGTTTTCTTTTTTTTACACGAGCGACGTACAACAACATCATAACGTTGTCCGGCAAGCATCTCAGCAGATTTGACGGTCTTGGGTTGGGTATTGATGCCATCGGCCGCAATAACAGCTAGAGTCCTCCATTAACCGGCAAGCTGGGACACATGAACAATAGATACTGACTCATATCGTGATTGTCAATGGAGATGGTGAAGACATTACGAGCGGACTCGTTGATGATACGGAAACGATAGCGTTTGCCCTTGACGACATTAATGACAGCCCAAGGAACTTCAGGTCCTCCTTGGAAACGGCCAATACCATTGACGGTGCCACTGTCAGAGACGGGAACAATACCAGTAGCAACGTAGCTGTCGAGCAGTGGAGGCGTGGGCTGCTGCCACCAGTCTCCAATTTCAATGATCTAAATATAGCATTTAGCTCTCCAGGTAGGTCTAAAAGAACAAGTCGGCATACAGTGTTGACATCGTCAACGTCGTACAGTCTCCTGTGAGGGTCATTTTGGTCGTAGATAATCAAAGGCCCACGGAATCCCTGTATTCAATAAATTATCTGCATCACCATAGGTTCTTCAAGCACCTACATCGACATATTGCACGCTCAATTCGGAGTGGTACCAGTAAGTACCAGCCTGGTTCTTGTCAAGTGCGACATCATAAACAAACTCAGAACCAGGCCCGACTGGACAAGCATTGACAAAAGGCTCGGCCTCCTCGAAGACGTTCTCGCTGTTGAAGAAGATACCGTCGAGGTTAAGAGCCGTCGAGCGCCGCATGGTGGGATCGGTCTGACATTTTTTCATAAAATGCATTGTTTATTATTAGGGAGGAAGTCTACTTACCAAGTTG
>Ga0153959_1000434_pt1 | contig 18449 bp, 23 predicted proteins | sample TSFL043MetaG_FD_104685 | JGI IMG/M metagenome (GOLD analysis project Ga0153959, IMG submission 104685) | Attine ant fungus gardens microbial communities from Florida, USA - TSFL043 MetaG | ecosystem: Host-associated > Fungi > Mycelium > Unclassified | place: USA: Florida, Wekiwa Springs...
TGAGCCTATGGTACTGTTAAGAATCCTGTAGTTGTGAGCATGGACACAGTTTTATTCTCAACTCAACTTCTTCTCCCTGAAAATGGCACTTTTTTGGGCTCCTGACATGTATTCCTGAGAAACAGAGTTTTCTCTTGTGGTTTCTGTTGAGATATCAGATCATTTTGTCTCTAATTGGGGAGATAGCTCTGAAAGGACATTGGGGGTCGCAGTAAAGGGGGGGGGACTTGCTCACAAAGCCTTTATCGAAGCATTGCTTTCATGTGACACTCATCTGGAATGTTTGCATAAGTAACACATCCCATACTGTATTTTTGGATCATACAAGTCTTAATTTGGAACCAGGAATTGTGGAACGACAGAATTGCACACACACACATGTCAACAGGTACATTAGTAGAACATAGATCCTCCAAATCTTGTTCTTCCTCTGATGTCACTCATGGCTTCTCAAATCAAGAGCAGCATCAGACTAACATGAACATGGTAAACTTTTCAGAGTGACATTACCCACCCCACCCAGGTTCAGGCATTGAAAAAGTTCAGCCATGAATCACTGTCAGGATTTTCCATTGATCCAGACCGATGTTTATCATGATGTTTATCATGGGGTACCCTTCACTCTAATACCTGAGCCTGGGATGGAGTGGGTAATGTCACTCTGAAAAGTTTACAATGTCTATGTTAGTCTGATGCTGTTCTTGATTTGAAAAGCCACAAGTGACATCAGAGGAAGAACAAGATTTGGAGGATCTATGTTCTACTAATGTACCTGTTGACATGTGTGTGTGATTACTTTTGTATACAATTCTGTCGTTCCACAATTCCTAGCTCCAATGTATAAATTAAGACTTGTATGATCCGCTCCATGTAAAATTGTGCCATGTGTAAGAAAACTGGTCTCATTCAAAAAAAACTTGTTGTCATCCTCTGTGTTCAAATAAAGATGGGTTTTCACACAACTCAGACAACATTATCAACACACAGTAATAGCCATTGCCTCAAGGGATGTGCTGGCAAATGGTAAGAATCAAAGATCAAACGGATCTTGTGATGATGATGAGTTTTGCCAGCCCCTATTTCCCCAAAGCTTTGGTAGGTCGTATGATACACTAGCGGATATGAAATGTGAGCAACGTAATCCAGGGACAAGAAAAAGCATCCGTAAAAGGGATAGATTACTTTCCGATTTGAGCACTATCCAATGGCTACTTAATTTACGTACAGATACACTCATAAAAATACAAATGTGTTATGTTATCTCTACGTGCAAAGTGCATCATAGTCAGACCGTTGGGGCGGACCAACGGCAACGATCGTGTCTGGCCGTGCAACGGACCAAAGGCATCTCTCGAGCCTCGAACGATCGAGCCACGCACCCAACTCGGTGAACGCCTTCAGGGTATGAACAACCTTCAACCGCCTGTCAATAGCCTGCAATGCCTTTGCCAACGTCTGCGGTCGCATAGCACTGGTATCCTTCTGCCATGAGGTCGTGACAACAATGCTCTCCAATGCTGTCATGTCTCCTAGCCTAGCAACGTGTTTCATGATAAAGTCACGATAGATAAACGAGGCGAATGAAAGATATTGCAGGGAGGAGAGCTGGTTTGTGGGAAAATCAGGTGGAAGACCTTCAAAGTGGCGGAGATGGGTGATCTGGGCACAGAGCTGAAGAGCGTGAGGGGCAAACAGGACTCTCTCCCAAGGACTCCAGACGGTCATGATTGTGAGCTCGCGCAGGGATGTGTGGAGGAATGTGGGCATGGAGGAGATGGACTCGAGAATGCGACTCTGGCATGCAAGGGAGACGAGATGGGTGCAGGCACGTGCAATGGCGATGTCTGCCTTGTTGGAGGCGGGGATCCAGAGATGATGTACAAACGAGGCAATATTTGGGTATTTTTCAAGTAGAGCAAGAAAGCTGTCGACAGCGCGGCTGGAGAAAAGGCTGACAGGAACATGGCCAAGGCAGACGAGGCGGACGGCGTGGTACCAACCGCGGGACAGCAGCAGCCAGGAGCGATATTCAGCCTGTGAGCCCGCAGCAGCATGCTTAGCAACTTCAAGCACAAGTTCGTTGGGCAGTGGATTCATGACAAGAAAAGAAAGAACCAGCATCTTTTTATATATGGCGATACATGACGGCCCGGTAAACTCCGGCGACGATCTACCCAACAAAGTCTATTAACACAGTTTATCTGCAACCTCTGCTATCAGCTCTCGCACCTCCTTCCTGCCCACGCCTCCCTCGCCCTCCCAGCCCGAACCTTGCTCCAGCTTGCTTCTGAGTATCCCCTGTGTTTGCAGCACCTGCAGCAGCGGCCTCACTATATCATCATACCCAGGCGACAGTCGAATAGATAGCGCCAGCGCCGCCGTCAGACGATGCACTAAATAAAACCATCAGAAATCACAGCCACATCTCATGCCAAGGTCACCCACCAACTTGCTCGTTGGACATTTCATGGCCCAACCCTTCCACCACTGCGCTGATCAGTTCCATCTCCCATTCCCTATCTCCCTCTCCTTCCGTCCCCTTTGTTCTTCCATCCTGCAGCCATGCGGCCATATTGAATGCCACGCTCGACGCAGCCGTCCTCACAGACACATCCACGCTTGCAAGACTCTCCGCAAGTACCCCTGTCAGTGTCCCTCTCAGTGTCTCATCAGTCAGAATTCTCCGTGTCAGCACCACACTTGAGAATAAATTGCATATCAATCTCAGAACTGTGAGAACATAATTTCTTGCACCCTTGGAAATTTCCCATGTCACTATCCCAAGCACATCCAGGGCCCGCGAAACAATAGTCTGTATCAGCCCTCCATATGCCGAAGCCGATGCACTAGAAGCCCACAAGCACGTAGCAGGATCAAGGAATGTCAACCGCCACATGTCAATCAATGGGAAAAGAGCATCCACCGGCAAAACAATGATCACCACGCTTGTCGCTAAACTCCATGAGCTCAACATGCTCGATGTGCTCGAAACTCCTGCCGTTGATTCCTTGGCAGCCGAGATCCGACCCTTGAGATATGGCGCAAAACTCTGGGAAATCGTGTTTTTAATCTGGTATCGAGTCGAGTTAACGGTTGTGGGCCAAGATACTTCCTCAATTGAGATTAACAGTTTCGAAACCATCGTATCCACTGATGGTGCTTGTGTGAACAAGATGGGTTTCGTCGATATTTTCTCAATATTTGGAAGACGGATATGAGTATGGGGGTGCGCTGTGGGGTAACGAGTTACTCGGTGATTTGGTTTTAATTAATCAACTCGCTTACGAGGATATGCTTCATAGACAAGTAAGTTAATTTGAGTTTCTAGTTCAGCTGCATTCGTCCCCTTGAGCTCAGCTTTCTGCAACTCATTAGCACCAAGATGACATTCGTTCTGGGAAAAAACTCACTTTTTTTCCATCCAGGAAAAAGTAAAATGTAGGGGTTTCCCTGATATTCCACTGACCAGCGAGGCTTCGTCCAAGCCCGACATCAATGTCAATTTTAGCACATGCTACTCCTTGAGGGCTTTTCTGTTCCGAGAGCCGTTCAAAAACCGGTTCTATTAATTGACACGGTGGACATGTCTGGCTCGTAAAGAACGCGACGGCAACTCGATGGGATCGAAGAAACGAGTCGAATGATGCAGAATTTGTAATGACGTGCATCGGTGCGGTGATTGATGAGGTTTCCGATGGATGGGAAGTAGACGTCGCAGCGGACGCTCGTGCTTGATCAGATACGGATTGAAGGAGAGAAGCTTCAAGTTGATTATCAGCAGGAGGACGATGAGCTTGGCCTGCCACTGGAGGTCTATACATAGCGTCGATGGTCGGACGCAGTGCGGCACCAAAAGGCGTCGATAAGAAGTCACTAGGGAGGTCTGCCTTCGTCAGCTGAGGATCCATGAAACCAAGTAAAGATGACTATACCTTTGATGAACTCTGGTATGGAGCCACCTGTAAGGAATCCAATGACGTCATTAGTGAAAGAATTACAATTGAAGTCTGCGGTTTATGGCTGTGAGCATGATTGAAGTCAGAATTCGGTCCCATGACTGACCTAAGAGGTGGTACTAAATCGAGTTAGCTATTGAGCTACGTTATGGATGATTAGTGACATACTTTATCTGCGGTATAATGCACCCTGAGACCCTCTAAATAGTCATTGAACGTCCCCTCATCGATGCCTGTTTCACCCATATCTATTATTCGAAAAGGTTGGCCGTGCTGTCTGATAATCAGTCCCGCAGTAGATTTAAATTAGATAGAGTTCTGGGGTGCTTTACATGAGATTGACCGGGTCCTGTCATAATGATTCCTTGACCGTAAAACACTTCTCGTCGAAACACCACTACAGATGTATGCCTGCAAAACGCCGATCAGTGAGATAGTCAAAATTGCTTCTTATTGGAACATGCTGTCACCAGATTCCATCGATTTGCCGCCCAGTTAGCTGTCTAGAAAGAGATCTGGCCATGCCATTGCTGAGGTCGTAGATGTAGAGTTGGACGCTGTTGGACATGGTCAATGAAGATCAAGGTTCATTGTATGACGTGTGCACGAGTTAATCTCCACGTGATGATGATTTTACTACGTGATTGGGGTCGCTGTCGACAGTGCTCTAGAATCTTCTAGCGAGACACTTAAAATAGTCCGAGCCAGTGACCAGTTGCAACATTGATTACATTGTCTTGAAATCCTGCTTGAAGAACACCGACAGTAAATTGGCATGGCGGATCCTCAATGTATTTCCTGTAACTTCTCCAAATACTTGCCGTTGTTAGGAATCCAAATCAGCGAGACGTTCTGATGGGACATGTATATCAATCAGGCCGTGAGAGGTCCTGTCAAAGAAAATCTATCCGAGGCAGCTGTCATCGCGGATGAAAGGATGCTCATGTTGCTGATATGGAAGAATCACTATTATGATTCAAAAAAACACATGAAAATGTCAATAGGGTACTTGTAGATCTGTCTACTATTCCTGTCCTTTCTCTAGTAACATGCTTGAGGCTGTCGTGAGGATTCGCCTGACCTCCCACACACTGGTCCGTGGCACGAGAATTCTGATTGAACCAAGAACCGGAGAGTGGATTAATGTGATTACTGAGATGATTGAAGTAGGTGGGTTAAAGCAGCTCCCAATGGACTCACACGCTAGTTCAGTAGGTTTAGTCATACTCCCCTCGTTCTCCCTGACATGACCGTCAAAGTCACTGTCAATGGCCATATCTTGGCCGAGTCCGATAAGACAATTCAAGTTGAGGGAAACCATTATTTCCCTCCAGACTCGGTCAAAACAGCCGAATTAACTCTGTCCTCCACACAGTACGCCCCCGGGCTTTGTCTGAGCCTTACGTTAATGATATAGATTAACTGGATCCGTGCCAGTACGGTATGCCCGTGGAAAGGGTAAGCCTTTGCCTTGAATTACAGACTTCCTTCTGGATGTTTGTGATGCATGTGGCAGCGAAGCGTTTTATTATAATACCTCCGTTGGCGGGGAAGAGACTCGAGATGTTGCTTGGTGAGCCAAGCTTGAAAGGTATATCCCGGGCTATTCATCCAAAGCGACTGAAGGTACTACCCTTCGACAATCACGGAAAAAGCGAAACCGATTGAAGGGTATGTGGCATTTTACAAGGTGAAGAACGTGCCCGAGCATCTTAACCATTCCTATTGATACCATGATCAAGACCAAGGTCACGATAGAGTCGGATCTAGCCATCACTTCTTGATGTCTTGTACAGTTTGATGATACTCTTTAAATGCTAGTTTTGGTTTTATCTCCCTCATCCTGAAATGTGGAATTGGAGATGAAAGATGGTGCAAAGGACCTTTGGATTTGTCGTTCTCCTGTGGGTTCTTCATTCAAGTTCATAGGAACAAGGACAAGAAGCTGTAAGCATGCCTGTCTATATACAACAGCACTATCTCGTACGCCGCAGTCAAGGCCATCTTTAAAACTGTTGAGACGTTCACTAACCCGGTGCACATGCCGACGTCGTATGCCGAGCTAGAAGCGTTCTGTCGATTGGCATTTGAATCCAAAACGTTCTGATGAACTCTGGAGCGACCGAAATCCTTGAATCCGATAAAATTTCATCTTGGAGCTTCATTGATAGTATGTCCACTGTTCAAGAGACGCTGTGCATCGATCACCAATGTACGGATCTCCCCAAACCAGTCCATTAAAATGAAGCTGAGGTATTACGCCGCAGCCCAGGAAGTACCATGTTAATGAATCACTCGCCGAATCTTCTAACCATAAAAGCGAGGCAAAGGTCAACAATTCAACGGTCTTAGCATAGGATCATGTCACTCCCTATTTACCTTGTCAAAGTTGAACTCGATAGTTTCATTCTCAGGTTCTTTGTGTCGAGTCGGTCTTCCGAAGCGGATACAGTGCACTGGACCTTGGAAATCAATGGACGATAGTTTCAGCTTGGTTTAACCCTATTCAGACAACCCAAGTTGAGCCTATCAGAGCCTAGTTCCACCATCCGATCATCTACAGAGCAGAAGTCGTCTGGACGAAGAAGGAATCAAGTAGGCGAATAGGTCCTTTGGTGTTACCTACCCTCAAAGGCAATCTTCCTGGCACTGTCAGGTGAGGAGGTCATTAACTGGATGAGGGTTGACTGTGGGTGGTATGATGCCTTCTCCATGGCCTGTGTCAATCACTTGTGGTATCGCATCCGAATTCCTAATGGACCTGAACCATATCATGTCCTCTTGGATTTACCAATCTACATGCGCGGGTCTTAATTACACTGCGTAATGCAATGTAAAGAAATATGACACTCTTCAAAGTTGGATAGTTTATTTAAAGGAACGGTAAATGCTTTCTTCCAAACTTTTCCAAGCAAGTTATAGTATCAACATTAGCTCACACAGCCTTAGTCAAAACAACCCATACGTTATCTACACATGTCTCTAAATGGCTGCTTTCTTACTCTAGTTTCTTAAGCCCTTCAATCAACCATAGGGCGCGAATTGCATTTACTTCTGTTGTAGAAGTCGCAATACAGTCATTTATCTTAGTTCTTAATCGTCAAATGATAGGACACGAGTGCGTGATGGCCAGACGACGCGAGCAAGGGATGATTTCTAAAAAGGGAGCGGATGTTGAAAAAAGAGAGGATTGGATCGGATCAGTTATTAGTACAATGCTAGGCAAGTAATAAATGTTTTGGGTTAGACATTTCTTATCAATGGAAACGCCCGGGTTCGATTTACCGATGTTTTTTTTTTGTGAGCATAAAACCCAAATATGGTCCACGAAACAAACCGATGGTGATCTACTCAGTAAAGAAGCTTGATTATAGTTGTCTAATGAATGAGAGCTTTGATAAGTGGCAAATTGTGTTAGTATTTTTCAATGATGTTGTGTAATACAATTGGACGGTTATTTCTAATCAGACTGTGCTATAAAAATGCGAGAACAAGAGATATAAATTACGGTGTCAGCAATCGTCCAGAATGTCGTATTCATCATCATCAGTAATCCCATACTGCAAAAGGAAATTAACTGCAGTGCAAACTTCACTTGAACAAAGGGGATACCTTATTTTTCCACTGCCTCATCAGTCTTCGAGTCGACTGCAATATAGAATTACCTATTCCACCCTTATCTTCACCAAAACCCGTCTGCTCGCAGAGAAGACAACATGCACGAGCAAGCGCTCTTTCCTTCGATGCGATTATACGCGCTGCTTTGATTGTCTTTGGACTCTCAGCCTTAAACCTTCGAAGAGCAACTTCCATCACTTTATCATATTTTCGAAGTGCTTCTGCCGCAAGGCGAACAGCCCTCTCTGCACGTGAATCCGTAGAGGGGTCTTTGGCCTCCTCTACGAGAGTCATTGTGACGGGGTATATAGGGTGCTCCTCAGCACCTCGCGATGACCAACCATCATGATGATGATCAACATCCGAAATGAAACTATCGATTATACGATATAGAAGGCCAAAGGTGACATAACCCAATCCTTTAATGCGCTGGCGCGTACCAGGAGCCTTGGCTTTGAGCAGATTCTAGATATGTGATCCTTACTATGAGTTCTAAACAAGGTCAAAGAAAAAAATGGATGAACCTCGATGCCTGACACCACAAAGTTTAATTCCTCCAGCCAGCGCAAATATAACTCGGTTTCAATGATCCGCTCTTTTGCTCTAAAGTGTGTCTTGACATTAAGCTTGGAATGATGTAGCAGATGTTGAACGCATGGAGCCAAACCCTTTCCTGGGAGAGAGTTTAGTGGGAAGTCAAAGGGGATGTAACAAATCGTATACCGTGCGGCAGAGCTCTGAGCTCCTCGACGGTCGATATGTCAATCTGGGTACTACATCGCTTCAATAGAGAATATATATCAACTGATTCAGCGTCATCCAATGACCTGCGTGTTGCAGCTTTGATAACTTGCCAAGCAATCAATAAAAGGCATCGTTCAAAGGAGTCAACACACCTCTGCAAGAGCTCGGGGTAGTATCACTAGGGCATGGAGAATCGACATCTTTTCTTGTCCGTTTCCTAGGAGTTTGGTACTCTTCTGTATCGCTGGTATAAATCCCGAATGACCGCTTCAGTGACGCGCAAACCATGGCACTAGAGCAAGGCCATTACGCGTGACAGACGCTAACATCAAAATGAGAATTAGGGCAAGCGAGAACGCGTTCATCACGTGCACATCCAGTTCACAGAGACCGACGTCAAGTGTCTCTAAAGGGTTTGGCTCAATCACACAAAGTGGGGTGAACACTAGATAGATCTATTGAATACCTGAAAGAATAGAAAATATTCTAACTATGTATATAAAAGAAACCAAGTCCAGTAACGTGTATTATGTACACCAGAAAAAACCCACGGCACTTGCAGTCGATGGCAACCTTGGCAAGCATCGCCCGATGTTATGACCAATAAATACAAACACGACCATGTGCACGTGCTCTTTGCATGATCAGATCGTTAACTCTTATAAACATCGCAAATGTCTGCAATTGAACGTAAGCGCCGTGGTGGGTCTGCATGCAATGACGAATCACTACAATCACTTATCATTTAAAACCCTAATATAAGGCGAGACACATAGTAACAAAAACGAAAACGAATCAATGTGGAAACAGCACAAGTTTGCCGTCTCAGTAAATTTATGTACATTGGGATTACAGCTTTGCTTTGATTTGCTCCTTCAGTACTTTTGCCTGCTCGCGAAGAGCTCTCCGCAGTATCTTTCCACTTGGAGAAATTGGAATTGCATCTATGAATTCAACTCCACCTGCGAGGTGCTTGTAGGCGACTTTGTTGTCAGCAACGTGCTAGTACAAGAGTCAGCGTGATCATACAAAAACAAGGAGACCTACCTTCATGATTGATCTTCGTATGTCTGTAATCTGTTGGGGGTCTTCGGCGGCGCGTTTTGTAGCTCCAAGAGTCAACACCACAAATGCCATCGGTACTTCACCGCCTGTTCACCGGTTAATAGATGAGTGACTTGACAACGAGCAAACCACTTACTGTAGTCGTCCGGTACCCCAACCACACAGGCATCTCTCACATCAGGGTGGTCTAGTAGACAACCTTCCAGCTCAGCAGGTGCTACTTGGAATCCCTTGACCTAACAAGAAATACATTTTCGATCATGATATCGAACTTTAAATAGTAGCTCACCTTCATGATTTCCTGTCGTGAAGACTAGATAAATAACAACAGAAGATGAGCAGACATCGCAATTTACCTTGATTCGATCAAGAATCCACACTTCACCATCTTTTCCTATCTTAGCTTCATCGCCCGTATGGACCCAGCTAATGAGAAGGGATTATGGAATCAGGATGCAGTTATATTTATATCTTGCATACCCGTCCATGAAAGTTTCTTTGGTTCTGTCAGAGCAAAATGTGGGCGATGGCTTTTGCAGGATATACAATTATTACCCACGCATCGACGTTATTTAGATAACCCAGCGCTGCTGACGGGCTGTGAAGTACGAGTTCACCGGACTCGTCATAACCTCCCAACGTACCATCCCTTTTAATCACTCGAGCAACAACTCCAGGCAACAATGTACCACTGCCTGCACAATCATCAGCGTACACCTCTCAGGGCCCACTTACGTATACACTCACTTCCTGGAACACCCCTTTTGTTTTCAATGGACCACATAGTCGTTGCAGTGCAAAGTTCTGTCATTCCTATCATAATTTTTAATTATCTAGGGGCGGCACCACAAAATAGATGGGTTCTCAAAACTGACCATATGCTTGACCTATGTGTGCGTTTGGCAGAAGATCAAACAATAGCTGGTTCAATTCGTGCGACAGAGGCGCAGCCCCGCACATGATCATTCGTATATGATCCTGGACACCGCTTTCCTTTATGGAGGCAGGATGCTGGGTTATCCGTTATTAAGATGTCTTACTGGAAATGAAGTGGGAAGAACCTTGCACATGTGGATGATCATTGGTGGAACCAGACTGTGGGGCACTGTGAGCAACATTTGATTGCAAGAAATAAATAAGAGCACATGAGATGACTGATTCTATAACGGACTATGCTTCTCAGCATCTCTACAAAGTTGAACTTAGGAACAACAACTAGCGACAGCTGACGAGAAACAGATCAATGTACTGTGGATTTTTCATGAACGAGACTCACCCCACAGAATAGGACAAAGTGTAGCTGAACTGCCTTAGTGAATGTCTGCAATATAGTCCTTGGTGATGACTTACATTGATGACTAGTCCATAGATGTCTGGATTTATAATGTCAAAATATCCTCTAATGTAGTAGCAGATTGACTTACGGTAGAATGGAAGCACTGGACATGGTAGTAAATATTTTTCTTTTAATACAAATCCATTTTCAAAGGGAGGAAAAAGAACTCACCCCCGATGGCGACGTCTCCCGGTCGGTAACGGCGATCTTCCCATGCACAGTAGCACTCGTGAACTCGATTATGAACAGCTAGTTGAATTATGTTGGCAATTGGCGAATAGTGGGGTATTGTCACAGCCTAAGGGGATAGATAGTCTGAGGAAACCGCCTGCGAAAGAGGATCCACCTTTGGCCGACCGGTTGTTCCGGAAGAGAAGCACAGAAAGGCCACCTTGGTCTTTCCTTCCCCGGGCTTCAGTCTTCTTTCCATGAACGAAGGTGCATGTATGTGACCAAGCTTGATCATCTCCCGAATAGAAACCTTCCCAGTGTGAAACGAATCAACAGCATTGAAGACCAGAACACGATCAGGGGGAAGGCCATATTGCTTAGCGGCAACCTCGGCAACTGCAAGACCATCTGGACCAGCGATGAGAAGGACAGATTTAGTCGCTTGAAGCTGATATAGCAGCTCGTTGACTGAAAAGTCAGGATTGGCTCCAGAGATGATACCACCGAGTTGATGAACCGCCCAGATCGCAACTGGAAAATCTACAGGAGTGGTCATAGATAGAACATGCACTTAATAAAATCAGATGACTGACCAATATGATTACGACCGAAAAGCAGGACTGGTTTTCGTCAAGTTCCAAGCTTGTATTGTGTGATCAAGTCTGGCTATCTCACCAACATCATTTTCCTCAATGTCAAAACGATGGCGGAGAGCGCTTGCAAGTGCAGTTGTTCGTTCGCGGAGCTTAGAAACATGGGTCGAGAGGACTGAGACAAGTGTTGAACAAGACTCACTTCTTGCTTACTCAGGAAGCGCCCTGTAGCGTCCTCTACCAGCCAGGGCGCTTCCTCCTTCGCTTGTGGCCTGACAGGATGAGCAGTATCGAACACAAATTGACCAACTGTCTGGTCATCGGGAATCCAGGGCAGAAGGGGACCATAAGAATGGAATTCCATCAGATGAGAGAGTAGAATGAATGCAGGGTGAATGCAGAGTGAATTTTGCTTGGTAGATAAATATTCCAGAAGTTCGGATCATCGGAAAGTCAGTCCCACGTAATGAATACAACGAAAAGCTCATACGCCGCTCCTGGTATATCTTGAGCCGCTCTGTGCAAAAAAAGTTCTGCCTAGAGTTGTGATTTGTGATTTGTGTGCTCATATCTACTGGCGAAGGACGCTTTTCCACTACCGTTTCTCCGTCAATGCCAATTTCCTTGTTTCGAGTGTTTTTCAAATAAACAAGGCTTGACCAAAACGTGCCGAAATGACTTCAATGGACCGGACTTTGATCAGGTGCTGGGAAGCCTTTCTGTCAGAGTCATGCTTACGGTAAGATCAATCAGGGCCTTCAAGGTGACGGAATCTAACCTTCTTTATGCTTTCTTGAGATCTTGATGAAATTGCCGGGTTTTCAGTCATTCTATTCTTGGCATCAATCAATAGCACAAGGAACACTTCATCTTTGCGCTCGTCTTTTAATCCGACCACACAGCAGTAAAGCATGTCAGGACGTCATAGTGCAGCACCCTCAGGTTCCGCTGGTACAACTTGGAAATCTTTCATTTTCCGGAACTCCTGAATGCTCAGGACAGTCATCTCAGAGTGGCTTTTTGATAAGATACAGATAACTCAGCACTCGGGGTCGCAAGAACATGCGAGTAATTAATTATTATATATATTTAGCAGCATATGAACATGTGGTGCACTACTCACATGGCAGGCATTCTGACTTTTTTTTTTTTTGAATCATCAATTATAAAGCCAACTACTCTAAATACAAATGAGCAGGAGGCAATTGGGAACACAGTGGCAGACCCTGGGGCATGTGTTGTAAGCATGCCTCCTAAGTACCAACTATGTAGTTAGTAGCCTAGGTAGTGAAGAGTGAGAAAACTATACTAAATAACAGACTCTTTATCTCCAAGTATTTACCTTCCAAAAACATTTATCTATCTAAAGACCTCCCCACCCCTTCCATTTGTGATATCCACCATCCCACCCTAGTCTTTAGCCCCTGTCATAGAACTTGATTGTCATGGAACAATCCTATTGAGATCAGGTAATGGACACCAAGATGAGTGCTCTGGTCAAACCCCTTTTCAAGAGTACCAGTGACTTCTTCAGGGTTATCCTACCCTGAAAAAGAGCTCGAAGTGGTTCATCTTTGTATCTACTATGCCCTAATATACTTTCTATCAGATATAACTCAGATGTTGTACTAGTGAGTAAATGGCTTAATATATTCTTTTACCTATCAGATATAACTATATGTTGTCAATATAACTTCAGTTGTCCTTATAGAATTGCCTCTCACCTCAGATGTTGTACTAGCAAGTAGACAGCTGAGGGTTCTTTATTATAATCCTGTCTATATATACATGTTGTCACAGTTGTGCTATGGACCAGTAGTCACATACTGTATGGTTTACCATTCCACCAAAAGGGTGATGTTAGCAAGACTACTTACTAACGAGGGTCCAGCTATTTATGTAGTTCATTGAACAAGTATTTTGTTATACTTCTATAGTACTATTTAGTAGTCACTTTTTTGTGACATCACCCCCGCTTCTAAGGCATGTGGTCCCCACATGTAAACAGACCTGGTACATTTATACACTGTCCCCCAGGGGTTTTTATAACCCTTTGTAAGCTAGGAAATTGTTTGGAAGCTATCCTGGGCTGCTCCAAGACATCAATTTAATTGTGCCCATCTCAGAATTCAAACCCCTGACCTTGTAACCTTGCTAAACTGTCACAGTTGTGCTATGGACCAATAGTCATATACTGTATGGTTTACCATTCCACCAAAAGGGCAATGTTAGCAAGGCTACTTGTTAACAAGGGTCTAGCTATTTATGTAGTTTATTGAACAAGTATTTTGTTATACTTTCATGATACTATTTAGTAGTCACTTTTTTATGACACATGTTCCACAGGTCCCTAGTTAAGTACCTCACCAGTCTGATCATTTAAACATGTATCCAACTAGGTAAGTACCTCATCAGTTGGTTCCTTTATGCCTAGTTGCAATTTCCAACACTCCCTCTTGACCGGTGTTACACTGCCAGCAAATTTGCCACAGAACTGTGACATGGGATAAGACTTATAATTCTGTTTCCTAACTAGGACATGCTCTTAAGACTCTTCTACAAGCCCCAGACATACCCTAGATTTCCAACAGGGTACTCTTAACAGAGGGCTTCCAAGCTGTCATAGGCTGGAATAGCCTATTACCTCGAGAGACAAGATAGATGAGCTGGTAGCAAGGTCTTTGGAGTTGGAACATCTCACTGGGCTTCTGGATACCAAGACTTTAGACTCTTCTCTGGAATGCTAGCTAACCTTGATCTAGGTATGTGAGTTTATCACATATAGCCTAACCTTTAGAAGTGGATGCTACACATGGATCCAAGATGAGGACGCAGTCACATGATACTAGAGTTATTTCTAGATCGTGTTCAGAGCCAGGAGAGAGCCTTCTTAGCTCTTGCCTTCATCTCAGAAGCTCTAGAGGTTGTTGTATACAATGTTCTATAAGTGTAAGAGTTGATCTTGGTGAGAGACTAGTTAGGACAACTTGTATTCTATATTCTACTTGTTCTAGAACCCAATAGTGAAGATAACTTGGACGACCTTCAGCAGAGTAGCAGGCTTGGAAAGCCTGGCTAGTTCTTCACTCAGACTATATCATATCCATAAGGTTTGGTGTGGGGGTATAGATGAGGGATGTATTGAGTGTGGTAAGGCCCAGGAGTAGTTTACTGACTACATCTACTAGGGAGCTCGTTACAGTGTGTAAAGGTGGACACCTTAGAGAGATTGGCTACCAGGTGGATCTAGATCAATCTTACAATCTTTACACCAATTTTAGAATCACAGCTAAGCTATCTTCATTTAATCATTCTTTAATACCCTTTTCCTTTCTCTTCCCCACCTACTCTTTAGCATGCGATTGAGGGCTGTCTCATATTTCTTTATTCTTGACACAGTGAAATCCACATGAAAGTTCACATTACTCATAGATCTTGTGTTGAGAGCAAAAGGGGCGCCGGTATAAGAAGGCAAAAGAGGATGCTTCTTGGGATAGTGGTTTTGTAAGTATATTAGCAATATTTTCAGAGAAAAGAATATACTGGAATAAGATTTTCTCTGAGGTAGCCTTTTTCTTTACAAAATAGTGTCAAATATCAATGTGTTTGGTTCTGCAATGACTTTTGTTGTTCAAGCAGTTAGAAATTGCATCTGTATTGTCAGCATTGATTATAGTAGGCTTAGCAATTGGTAGTCCTATTTCTTTAAAGAACTTGGTGAGCCATAGAGTTTGAGTGACAGTGTGTGAAAATCCTATATACTCTGCTTCGACTGTTAATAAAGTAATAGTATCTTGACATTTACTCTCCCAAGAGACTGGCCCTCCTACTACTAAAAAAATAATTTTATCTGTTGATTGCTGTGTTGCCTGGCACCCTGTAAAGTCCAAGTTAATATAATCTATATGTAATGACAAGGTGGGTTGAGATGACTTCCTTATCACACTCAACGTTATGAGAGAACAAAGAAAACTTAATGGAGTCTCTTGGTGGATTGTACTACCTACTTATACACCATTTTTATTTGTCTATGTATACACTTAAGTAACTACCAATCTTTCCAGAAGGTTCTATCATATGACCTGTCATATGACCAAGTTATATGATCTCATCTTATCTTATCTTATTTCCCAATTTCTATAATTAGAATCCTTCATCTAGTCTGTCTGAGAATAGCTTTTATTCTTCCTATTCCTCTAGCTGTACTCTTTTACTGTTTTTTTTGTGTTCTTCAGGTTTACTTCTCTTTCCCATGAGTCTTCTTCAGCTATGTATCCCTTCCATCTCACTAGGTATTCCCACTTCCTGTACCTTTTTCTCTTGCTCAGTATTTTTTCTACTTCGTATTCTTCTTCTCCCTTTATTATTACTAGAGGGGCCAGTTACTTCTTCTGTTCTGGGATCTGCTTCTTGTACTTCCTGATCCTACTCACATTTACAATGGGGTGGATTTTGACCATTCTTGGTAACTCTAATTCCACCGTGTTGGTTGATACAACTCTTTTTATCTTGTAGGGTTCCATGAATCTTTCTGTCAACTTTTCTGTTCTTCTTCCTTCTATTTGCCATTTTAGATCTTTCATGCTTAGCAGCACTAGGTCTCCTACTTGGTATTCCTCTGCTTCTTCCCTTTTCCTATCTGCTTGCTTCTTCATTTCTTCTTGTGCCTTTGTAGTGAACTCAAGTTAGAGTTAACTCAAGCGCACACTCTTTATCAGAGTTGACAAAGAGAACTCGTTAGAGTCCTCGCTAATTGGTCTAGCTACTTATATGCAAATTGGTATTTACTAGTATTTGTCTACTCAAATTATGCCGCGGACTCCTTTTGAGTCATAGTGTCCTGTGCACTTCAAATTATTACATAATAAAGAGAAATGAAAAAGAAATAAAATAATCCGCCACCGCAAATGCTCCAGCTCACCTGCTGTTTTATTACAGCCTTCTTCAGTGCCATCTGTACCTCTTCCTATATCCTTTTTATTCTTTTCATGAATTTTTTTGCTTCTTTCAATTTTCCCTACTTCCTCATTTCAAAACCTATCCTCAGGTCTCTTCTACTGTTTGCTCTAAAGGGCAATACTTTTGTTGAGATATTTACTTTGTTGTTATAAACAAACTCTGCTGTTTCTAGCCATTCTGGCCATTGTTCTTGCTGGTGGTCAATGAACATTCTCAGGTACTGTTCCAGTTCCTGATTGGTTTATTCTGTTTGTCCATTAGTTTGAGGATGAAAGGCCGTTGACAACCTCATTTCGATTCCTAGTATCTGATTTAGCTCCTTTATTAAATTTGCCACAAACTGTGCCCTCCTATCTGAGATAATACTTTCAGGCAATCTATGCAATTTCTATACATGGTCCCTAAACAGCCTTGTGAGTCCTTTTGCCAACATTTTTTCTGTTGTCGGTACAAAGTGTGCTATTTTTGTTAGTCGGTCACACACCACCAGTATTGCATTGTATCCCTGTGCTAGCAGTAGTTTAGTGATGAAATCCACCGTTATGTGCGTCTAGGATTTTTCAGGAGCTTTGTTTGGCATGAGCTTTCCTGCTGGTGCTATTGTCCTGTTTTTGTTTTGTTGGCATGAATTGCATCCCTCTATGTATCTCTTTATCTCCTTCATTACTTCTGGCCACCAGAAATTCTGTGTGACCAGTTCTACTATCTTCCACTGTTCCCCATGTCCTCCTACTGGTGTATTATGGTGTAACCAGATTATCTCTCCTTGCAGTTTCTCATCTTTCAGTACATATACTTTCCCTTCCTTTAGTATAAGTCCATTTTCCTCTCTCCATTTCTTATCCCTTAACATCTTAACTCCTGCCCATTTCATTTCTTCCACTGTTTTAATAACTTTATTATCTTTCACCTTTGACTCTCTCACTTTCTTCAGTAAGTCTACTCTTTTGATTAGGACTTCTCCTACTTCTACCTTTCTTAGTCATTTTGCCTTGACCAATGTCTTATCTTCATTGTCCCTTTCTATCCCCTTGATCTAGTCCAGTTTCCTACTGAGTCCATTGGCCTTTCCCATTCTGCTTTCTAGAACATGCTTCAAGATAAAGTCAAATCTCAATAGGAATAATGCCTATCACGCTTATCGTCTATTTAATTTCTAGTTTATCATGAAGTATTCTAAGTTCTTGTGATCTGTCCAGATCTCAAACTTGGTTCTTACTCCCTCTAGGAAGTGCCTCCATGTTTCTAAGCATCAGATCACTGCTAACATTTTTTTGTCATGAATTTCATAATTCTTTTCCATGTTATTCAACGACTTGGAGATGAAGGCCACTGGTCTCTATCTTCCATCTTCCCCTTTTACTGACAATACTCCTCCTATTGCATAGTCTGATGTGTCCACCTCGACTCTCATTTCCTTATCCAGGTCTGGTGCCACCAGTACTAGTTCAGTTATGAAAATCTTCTTGAGCTTAGTGAACACTTTTTCCTGTTCCTCTCCCCACTTTCACTTTTTGTCCTTTCTAACCAGCTGATGTAGTGGTTTGGTGATTTTAGCGAAATCTTTAACAAATTGCCGGTAATAGTTTGCTAGCTCTAAAAACTTTTGTACATCTTTAATGCACTGGGGTGTTGGCTAGTTTGTGACTCCTTCTACTTTCTCCTTTTCCATCTTAAACCCTTTTGGTTCTATTATCACCCCTAGGAACCCTATCTCTCTAACTTTCCATACACACTTCTCCAGTTTCACATAGAGGTCGTTCTTCTCTAGTCATCTTAATACTTCTTCTACTATTTTGTCATACCCCTCCTCTGTTTCTGTTGCTACCAGCACATCGTCGATGAAGGTTGCTATGTCCCCTTTATTGATCATATCTCTGAAGAGGTTGTTCATCATAGCTTGAAAAGTAGCGGTGTCATGCCGGACAATTAATTTTGGCAATATAAGTGACATTTGGAACATAATAATCATAATAAACGGCTCTCGAGAGAGAATCAGCTCCCCAA